>Ga0207933_1000013_pt1 | contig 196188 bp, 152 predicted proteins | sample NGESurdeep092012_4_FD_184488 | JGI IMG/M metagenome (GOLD analysis project Ga0207933, IMG submission 184488) | Arctic peat soil microbial communities from Barrow, Alaska - NGEE Surface sample F53-3 deep-092012 (SPAdes) | ecosystem: Environmental > Terrestrial > Soil > Wetlands > Peat ... | reverse complement strand
CAAGAGGACATCCTCAGATGGAGCGGCCCGGATTCGTATCCCCCTTGTGTGCCACGAGCACGAATAGAAGTCTGTCGGCAACTATTCGCAAATTACCTCTGGACAGGTGCGCCTTCTTTCATAGAAGGATGACATCCTGGTTGCGTTTTGCATTCGGAGTACCACGCTGTTGCCGCGCTATTGCGCCGGAACAATCGATTTCTCGTGGTGGCTGGTGCGGACCTCCGGCACGCTGCCATCGTTCACCAGCACCCGGCTGGGCATGCCGTCGACCAGCATCCGCAATGAGGCGCTGCCGTGCGAAGGCACCAGCAGGCGCCCGGTCTGATTGCTGCTCTCGGACTCGACGGTGACGGGGACTTCCGCCGAACAGAAGCTGTCGTTCCGCACCTCGACAGAAACCAGATAGTTCTGCATCGCGCTGTTCTTGGTTCGCAGCGGCCGCCGATAGGCGCTCGCAATGTGTAGGTCGGGCAGGCCGCGGTCGTGATACACCCAGTCGTCGAAAAACCAGTTCATATCTTTTTGAGAGGCCTTGTCGAGCAGGTTCTGAAAGTAATCGGGCTGCTTGTCCTGGTCCGGAGCATACCCGCGCAGCGCCTGAGCGAAAACGGTGTCGCCGGTCATCTCGCGCAGCATCCACAACACATCGACGGCCTTGTCGCGGTAGTAGATATCGCTCCACGCATGGATCAGGCTCTGACCGGGATCGACGCCAGGATCGTTGGTTTCGGCCAGCGCCAGCGCTGCGCGGGTAGATTCCATCTGCCCAATGGCGGTAGTGCGGCGGGCGCGCTGCTCGATCCACAACAGCGCCATCAATTGCGCGACACCTTCGTTGAGCCAGGGACGCGGCGAAATGAAATATGCGTGGGCGAGCATCTGCGCCATCATCGGCCCTGCCGCGTCGCTGGTCACGTGCGGCTGCAGCGGAAGGAAAAGGATGTTGCGCTCCTCGTAAGGCAGATCGCCACTCTCCGGCAGGTCCACCAATATGACCGGACGTTTGGGGCGAGCGCCCAGCCATTGCTCGGCCAGCGGACGATCATTCTCCACGATGGTCGCGTACGCGGGCGCGGCGGCGGCATTGCCGGCGCGCGGATAAATATCCAACCCGGAGAAATGCTGCGACGCGGCCGCGACGACGAAAAAGCTGAGCGGCGCGAAGCCGAGCGTAGTGGGCGGCAAGGTGAACGAGGCCACGCTGGGGACCGAATTCGCTCCGATGGGTGGACTCTTTTCCGCAGGTTGAGTATCCGGCGGAACGGCATAACCGTTCAGAAAGGCCATGGTGGGGCGGGTGCCGGTGTAGTCGGCCAATACATGCATCTGGACGAGGGCGCCGGACTCCCGCAGCTTCCATTTACCGACGGAATCGAACATCTGCGCGCCCTCACCCAGCAGCACGGGAGCGGTCGAGACCGGGAACCAGATGACGTTGCCGAAGCCGCGCAGTGCCGTGAACTCTGGGGTGATGCGGTCCCAATCCGACGTGGCGGCGATGTCCCTGGGAGCGCCGAGGCGCAGCAGGCGCTCGGAAGATGGTTCGATAGCTCCCGAGTAAAGGACATCGAGCTGGATCGTGGCTCCTGGAGCCAGCGGTCGCGCGAGTTCGACGACAGCCTCGGTGAGCTGGCCGGTGTGGTCGATATCGCTTTCGACGGGTTCGGTCTGGAATTTTTCCGCATTACCGTCGACGTGGATCGAATACCAATGAAGCGCGGAGGAAAGCTGGAGCGCAATCCGATCCAGTGGCTTGGAGCCGGTATTCCGGGCGGTCATGCGCGCCTCAACCGCAAGCGACTGTTTCACCGCGTCGAGATGGACCTCCAGATTGTAGGAAAGATAAGTGAGCGCGGTGCGCTCGGCATTCGAAACCAGCACGGGATGTGGTTTGACCGGTTGCGCGGAGGACGGTGCCGTCGTCGCCGGAGTGGTCGCACCGCGGGAAAAGATCGTCTGGCCGTATTGGGTAGACTGCTTGCTCTGGCTTGGCTGTTTAGCCGTCTGCGCGGAACCCACGCGACAAGTCCCGAGCAGCGCCAGCCCGATCCAAACCGCAGCTGCTCGGGCAAAATTCGGCCTCATGAGCCAAGGCCTTTCCGCGGGCGAGCCGGTTTGTCCGGGGTCGCGTCGGCCGGTTGCGTCTCCCTCCGCCGCTGGCGGGCCGCCTCATACATCACAATGGCTCCGGCCACCGAGACATTCAGCGACGACACCTGCCCGGCCATGGGAATGCGCAGCAAGTGGTCGCAGGTACGGCGGACCAGCTCATGCAATCCCCCGCCTTCGCCGCCCAGCACCAACACGGTATGGAAGCGATAGTCGAAGCTGTCGTAATTTTTGCTGCCGCGTTCATCGAGACCCACGCACCAGATATTTTTGCGCTTCAGCTCTTCGAGCGCTCGAACCAAATTGGTGACGCGGGCGATACGGACGTGCTCCGCGGCTCCGGCGGAGGTCTTGACCACGGTCGCGTTCACCGGCGCGGCGCGACGCTCCGGCAGGATGACTCCATCGACACCGGCGCCGTCGGCGGTGCGCAGCAGCGCGCCCAGATTGTGCGGGTCCTCGACGCCATCGAGCGCCAGCAGAAAAAGATGTTCGCCGTGGGACCGGGTGAGTTCTTCCAGCGACGAGTAGCCGCGCTCGGCGACCACAGCGACCACTCCCTGATGGGCTTCCGTGCGGGCCTGCCGGGTAAGTTGTTCCTTCGACTCCAGGCGGACGGGAATGCCAGCGGCGCGGCAGGCTTCCAGAATGGCTTGCAGCCGGGCATCCTGACGATTGCGGGCGACCGCGACCGATTCCAGGCGGCGATTGCCGGAGCGGATGGCCTCCTCGACCGGGTGCAATCCGTACAACAGTTGCATAATAGGTAGTGTATCGCCGGAAACCCTGCTGCATTGCACTGCGGGCGTGCTGCGCGAGGATTCGCGCTACTCCCATGTCTTCTGAAAGGCGGACAAACCTGATTTCTCTACGACAACTCCAACTTACGGCGGCCTTGATCGGGCTGTCGCTCTGCGGCTTGTCCGGCGCAGCGATGGCGCAGCAAACACTTCCCGCATCCGCGCCGCAAACCGACACCAGCTATATCGACGCGCACGGCACCGCACACGTCACCCGCGTAGTTCCCGTGCCCCAGACCGTCAGCCCGCAGGCGCAGAAATTTCTCGCGAAGCGCGTGCCGGACGCTCCCAGACACCGCACGCTGGCCGAGCGGCGCAGCCATACGGACGCGTGGCAGGCAGCTTCGGCAAAGCGATGGCAGGCACTCTATCCCGTTCACCTGGCGAAGTCCACCATCGCAGGCGTGCCGGTTCGGATCGTGATTCCGCTCACCACCCCGCCACGCAACCGCGATCGCGTCCTGATCAATATCCATGGCGGCGGATTCAACTCCGACTCCGGCTCGCTGAACGAGACCATCCCCATCGCCAACATGACGCAGACGAAAGTGGTTGCCGTGCTCTATCGCCTCGCGCCGGAGCATCCTTTTCCCGCGGCCGTCGACGACGTTGTTGCGGTGTATAAGGAACTGCTGAAGACATACAAGCCCGAGCATATTGCGATTTACGGAACCTCCGCCGGAGCTGTGATTACCCCGGAAGTCGCGGTAAAGCTGCGCCAGCTCGGCCTGCCGCTGCCCGGCGCGCTCGGCGTCTTCTCCGGGTTTGGAGACTTCAGCAAAATGGGCGACTCGCGCGCCATGTACACGCTTCAGGGATTGTCCGGCCATCTCGATCCACCAGGATCTCCTTCCGCACACGCCGCTGGCTACGTAGGGAAGACAAACAGGAAAGACCCGGTCTTGTCGCCGATTTATGCGAATCTCAAGGGATTTCCGCCGACCCTCTTCATCACCAGCGAACGGGACGCGCTCCTGAGCGGAACCACCATCCTGCATCGCGCATTTCTGCGCGCCGGGGTGGATGCGCAACTGGTTGTATTTGAAGGTCTTCCGCATGCCTTCTGGTACGACTCCAAGCTGCCGGAATCGATCGAGGCTAATCGCATTATGGCCAATTTTTTCGATACCCAATTGGGAGCTCGGCGGTGAAGGAGGCGAAGGAGGCGAAGATGCGATGGAAGGGCCTGAAAGATAAAGTTTTGCCGCGCCGCGTCTTTTTGGCGGAAAGCGTCGTCCATACCAGTGACACCATGACTGCCACCCAGACAGCATCGCTGACGCAGACCCAGCAGGCGCAAGCCGCCAATGTTGAGATTGCCGCCCGCCTGCGCCGCCACGACCCTGATCTGCTCGAGCAATTGATCGAACTCTACCAGCACCGCCTGTTTCGCTATCTGCTATTTCTGACCGGCAGCCGCGACCTTTCCCAGGACCTGTTTCAGGAGACATGGCTGCGAGTGCTGGAGCGCGGTTCGCAATACAACGGACGCGCGCGCTTCGATACCTGGATGTTCGCCATTGCCCGCAACCTGATGCTGGACCAGGCACGCAAGCGCGGCATGGTGAGCCTGGATGAGGCCATGGACCCGGAGAGCGCCGGCGGCAAGTTCTCGGGCAATGTTCAGCCGTTGGATCTGGCCGCTGACCAGCCCTCCCCGTTCGACCATTTTCATTCGCAGGAGCAGGCGGCGCGCGTCGGTCAGGCCTTACTGGGTCTCCATCCTTTGTATCGCGAGGTGCTGGTGCTGCGCTTCCATGAGGACATGGCGCTCGACGAGATTGCCCGCGTCACCAGCGCCCCCCTATCCACGGTCAAATCCCGCCTCTATCGCGGGATCGCCGCCCTGAAGCCAGTGCTCGCCATGGGCCGCCCGGACACGAGTGACGAGGTGCGGCGATGAACGAACCTGAGATGACGGAGCGGGAAGCCCCGGGAACGAACGGCGGCGTTCAGTCATCGCCGGCGCAAGAGCGGGAGATTGCCGCGGCGTTGCTGACTGTCGGCGGTGTGGCCGACCGGGCGATGGTTTGCCGCACCCAGCGTCGAGTGCGGGAGCAAGCGCTCGAAATGGCGGAGCGTCGCAGCCGGGCGCGATACGGTATCGGACTGACGATTTTGGCCTTTTCCCTGCTGCTCCTGGCTCTCACCCCGGTCCTGTGGAGCGGATTTCACCTGCAGCAGGGATTGAACTTTACCGATTTTGACACGCAGTCGTTCTACATGATTGGCTGGCTGTTTCCGGTGACGTTGGTCGCCCTGGTTCTTGGATGCATGCGGATGCGCAGCGGGCGCGGGACCCGGCGCATCGATCACCGGGTGAGTTCGCGACTGGATTCCCTGGTGCGGTAAGATCGCGAACGGACCGGACAAGAAATAGTTTGGCGTTTCCCGCACTCAAGAGTAGTTTTGTAGGTCAATTGCGGCGAACCGGACCTCCGGCCGCCAGAAAGAGAAAGGTTGTCGATGGCCCGCAGCGATTCCAACGCGTCGTTTTCCGTCAGTGAGGAACTGAAGCTCATCCCTCGCTGGTCGATCGTGCTGGCGTTTGTCGCCTTCATCGGCATTCAATATCTTTTCTTTTTTGTTCTGCACCAGCACCACAGAAGCCCCATGGCGGTGCATGTGTATTTCGGTACTTCGTGGGGCGCGCTGGTCGCCGTCTACATGCTGATGATCGGCTACATCAGCGAAGACGCGCCCCGGCGCAATATGGGAAAGTGGCTCTGGATTCTGCTCTGCATCGTGCTGCAGGGCGGCATCGGCCCGGTGATCTATTTCCTGCTGCGGCAGCCGGTGCTGTCGCAGTGCGCCTGTTGCGGCACCTACGTGGACAGCAACTTCAACTACTGCCCGCAATGCGCCTACAAAGTGTTGCCGAACTGTGGCCTGTGCCATGAGAGCGTCCGCATCTCCGACCTCTACTGCACCCACTGCGGGCACAACCTGGCAGAAGACAACACACCCGCGCGCCTGCGCGCCTACGGCAACTGACCGCTTCGGCTTTTCTTCCATCGTCAGAAAATTCCTTCCCGGTATACCCTTGTCCTACGATGACGATTCGCGCCCTGATTGTCGACGACGAGCAACTGGCCCGGGAGGAACTGGAATACCTGCTGCGCCGGGCCGGTGACGTGCAGATCATCGCGCAGGGAAAAAATGGCGTCGAAGCAGTCGGGCTCATCCGGACCCATCAGCCGGATGTGGTCTTCCTCGACGTGCAGATGCCAGGACTCGACGGATTCGCGGTTCTGAAGAAGCTGCTCGACAAAACCCACAAAATGCCGCTGCCCAACATCGTCTTCGCCACCGCCTTCAACCAATATGCGGTCCGCGCGTTTGAGGTGAATGCAGTCGATTACCTGCTGAAGCCCTTTGAAGAAGCGCGCGTCCGTCAGACCCTGGAGAAGATTCATGCCCGGCTGGCGGGAGCCGAGACCGGTGCCCCCGCGACTGCAGACCAGGCACGAACCGGCGTGGACAACCGACTGGACGCGCTGGTTCGGTTGCTCGAGCACCAGCAAGCGCCGGCCCGACCCGCTCCCAAGGTGGTTTTGCGCGTGGGCGGAAGGCTGCTTCTGGTCGAGCAGCGCGACATCTGCTTCGCTTCGATCGAAGAGGGAACCATCAGCGTGGTGACCCCCACGCTGGAAGGCAAGTCCAACTGCCGCACGCTTGAAGACCTGCTGGGCCTGCTGGATCCGGAGATGTTCTGGCGGGCGCATCGCTCCTTTGTGGTCAACATTCATCGCATTCAGGAAGTGGTGCCATGGTTCAAGTCCAGCTATCAACTGCGGATGGACGATCGCCGGCACACGGAGATCCCAGTGAGCCGCGCCCAGACCAGGCGACTGCGGGAGCTGTTCAATTTGTAGTGGGGCAATGCCGCAGACGGAACCAACCATCGCGCGGGGTAAAAGCGGTTTGAATCATCGAATCTCGGATTAGTTTGCGATCCGATGCGGCAGGGTAAAAGCATCGCGTCGGTCCAGATTGGTTCGGTCCCACGCTGCCGCATCCGCGGCGGCGGAATAGGTATTCTCAAGAAAATCCATCACGGTCGCTACGGGATCTGCAGAGCGCTGAACCTCGGAATAGTTCAGAACGAACTCTCCCAGTTCTGGGTTAAATGCTCCGGGCCTGGGAATGACTTTCTCTCCGAGTCCGGCGGGAACCGGAGCTGCATACGCGTAGAACGCCGCCTGACCGTAGCCGCCGTTGCCCGGCCAGAATCCCGCGCTGATCACCTCATGGGAATAGGCTTCCGCCTGCACCGCATCGGCGCCGGGCCGCGCCGGGGCTCTCTTGCCGTTGAAGCGAGTCACCGCCAGATCCATCGCACCCCAAAAGAAATGAACCGGGCTGATCTTGCCATAGAAGTTTGTCGAGAATCGCTTGAGAAGGATGTCGGAAAGCCGGAGAGCGTGCCAGAATCGCGAGACGGCATTGGGATCGTAGCTGCGATGCTGCTCATCCTGGTCGAATCGAACAGGATTTGCCACTTCCACCGGAACCGGATCGATGTGGACCTGGACGCCAAGGTCGGCGAGCGTGCGCCGATACTCTGCGTAGAACAACTTCACCGGCTTCGCTTCAAGCCGGGTCCGGGAGACCTTGCCCGAGCAGGTACGGAAGATGAGTTCATGCGCAATGAAATCGAATTCGATATCGAACGACTCTCCGTTCGGGCTCGGTATGGGCGAGGTCCACAGTCCGCGTGCCGTGAGATAGAGCGGGATATTCCACCAGTGGTTCTGGAGCGGGGTAAGGGCAAGCCGCGTCTTGCCGACAATCTGCAGATGCATGTGCAAGGTTTCGGCTGTGTCCTTCCACTGGTTCCAATCGAGCTCGGGCCATTTGTCAAAGTCGTAAACCATAACGGCTCCTTTTCTCTCAGGGCGATTTCTGATCCGGTCTTGCGAGGGGATCTGTCATTCCAGACCAAGCCCAGGCGCGCTCCGACGCCAGGCTCGCTGCGGCTCTCCCCCCACCATCCTATGACACCTCGCGACACTTTGGCGTCGAGACGTCCGGGCGATCGCGTTGCATTGTCGGGTTGGTAACGGCTGGCAGACCTGGACGCAGGCAGGAGTTCCTGCGCTGAGATTGTGGAACGGACGAAGGTCTCGAAAGCCGAACAAGAACGATTCATCTTCCATAAGGAAAGCTCGAGAACAAGGGAGGACTTATGAGTTTGAGTGCATCACGACATTCGAGGGGGCGGACCTCCATTCAGGTGAATCATCGCCCACATATATAGGATCCAGTGGCGTACTGCGTCCGGCAGGTAGCTATATTTCTACTGCTTGCCATAGACCTCGAATTTACCTTTTGTTAGCAGGTGGGTATCGCGCCGCCCAGCCTGAACGGCGGCGCGATGCTGGATGTTTCCCTGACCTAACCGGGGAATCCTTCGAACCAGCTATGGGCGCCGAACCCGCGCAGAAAAAAGTCGTGTAGCACGCAATTACGCCGTGCCGCCAGTTGCCCGGTGTGTCCCGGAAGGCACTTCGATGCCCGGAAATACTCGACCTATCGCAACTGGATTCAGAAAGAATGCCCGTCGGTACTGATGGCACACTAACGTTGGCCGAACAATTCACGCACTTTCTTGTCTCGGTAGGCGAAGATTTCCTCCACGTTGCGCCGCACGGAAGCCGCGTGGACAACCTGGCCGAGCACGCCGAAGGAAAGCGCATACCGCACGCGATCGATGATGCGCGTGCCATTGTCCACGGACTCAAAAACATGGGTGTGATGCCACAACTTGTATGGCCCCTTGATCTGCAGGTCCTCAAAGTGATGAGGCGGCTCCCAGCGCGTGATCTCCGTCTTCCACGACATCGGAACGCCATGCCAGTGCAGGCGGTAATCGATGATCGTGCCGGGCTTCATTTCGATTGGCCGCGGGGTGAGGATTTGGAAACGGAGCCAGCCCGGCGTCAGCGCCTCCAGGTTTCCGGCCTCGGCGAAAAACGGGAACACCTCATCCAGTGACGATGGTACCCACTGTTCGCGTTCCAGGGTAAACGGCTCGCTCACGCGGGTCCTTCTCTCTGCCTCGACAAACTAAATCTCAACCAAAACGTCCTCGCCATTCTGACGCAGCGTATATGTGACCGCTTTGGTGTCGGCGTCGTCGGTTGCCGCTCCCGTGGCCAGGTCGAATTCCCACTGGTGCCAGGGGCACACCACCTTGCAGCCTTCGATGGTGCCTTCGGCGAGAGGTCCGCCGCGATGCGGGCACACATTATCGAGCGCCAGCGGCTTGCCGTCGATCATGGCAACGCACAGGGTCGCGTCGCCCAAAGTAAATTCCTTCGCAGTCCCCTCGGCAGGCAGTTCCGAACGATTGCAGACCTTCAGCCACACACTCATTCCGCTTTCTCCGCTTCTCTATTTCAATTTGCGAATCCGGCGTCGGCTATCCCTGGAACGCGGCCACAATTGTGCTGCCCAAGACGATCAGCAGCCACCAACCGACCACGACAAAGGCGGCGCTGCTGCGCTTGACGCGCGCGATGGTGGCGCATCCCAGCACCAGCAAGACCAATACCCAGATCGTGAATATATCGACTGACGAAAGCAGCGTGCGCACCCACAGTGAAGTGTCCGAACTCAAATACCAGCCGATGTTTGTGCCCACCGGATTGCGCATGTCGAACTGTTGCGCGCTGGCCCCGGCAAAGATTGCGACGGCCGCCAGAATGTATTTGATGAGATAGGGCAGTCCGGCGTAGAACCACACTGCGAAATATTGCTGAAAGGTGCCTTTACCCCCCAGCCCGAAGTTGAAGCTCATCATCAGGATGCCGGCGGCGATCAGAGCGAAAATCAGCGTGAGGATGGGATAGGAGTAGCTGATGACCCGCGTGACCTTCGCTATCGTATGCATGGCCTGTTCCCGCTGCGCCTCCGGCATGGTGCTCATTCGTTGCTCCTGCTGCGCGTTGCGGTTGATGTTGGCTTGCGCCACCTGCTCGAAACCGATCTGGCGATCGACCGAATAGACGAAGAAAAAGCTGACGATAATGCCGAGCAGAAAGGGCAGCCACCAGCTCGCGCTCCTGCGAATATCGTCGAATAGTTTGGTAGGAGCCACGTATGCGTCGGCCACCCGTTCCATCTGCGTCAGGCCGGCGGCTTCGCCGGGAGTTCCAGGGTTGTTCGGTTCGAATCTTGTTTCCATGTCGCTGCGCTCCTCCACCGGGTTTCGCTTCCGCACAAGTCTAGCCGAACCGAGGCAAAACCTCGAACAAATCTTCGACCGCTCGATTTGACGCTGCAGGTGTGAGCTCTGGGAGCCACCGGCACCCACTTCCACCGCGGCGGATACGGCTGGTATGCACCGGTAGTCGGATCGCTGGCAAACGGCTTTGCCGGCCGCCCCGAGTAGTATGCGATGCGGTTGATGTCGCAGTTGACCAGCCGCATGGGGGCCTGCCAACTCGACGCCACGGCGGGGAACCCGCTGTTTGTTGCCTATGCCTTCCGCAGTCCGCAGGGAAGACAGCAGGCCGTGGTCATCATTAACAAAGATGCAGAGAAGCAGCTCGAAGTGACGATCCAGGTCGGCTCAGCCGGACGCGTCTCGATAGAGCGGCTGATTGCGCCCCGGCTCGACGACGAGCAGGAAACCACCCTGGGTGGCGTTGCGACCGGCGGCGATGGCGCCTGGAAGCCGGAAGTCGTCGAACACGCTCGCATTGCCAACGGCATGGCGCAGGTGTCGATTCCGGCAGGGAGCGCCGCACTGCTGCGCTGGGACTGAAGCAGGACGTCCGATAGAGAGATTGCTGGCCAAGGCGCCCTAATTCCCAAAACGGGACGCTTAGGTTTTTGGAATGCAATTCAACGTCGCCCTTCCGTAGCGGCGTGAGATAAACTCATCTGACATTCGCCCCCTGTTTTGGAAAACCAGACTTTACTTGGAGAGCTTCTTTAGCTTTTCCAAAGTGCCGATTATGGAAATTAACGCCATCCTGATCATCTCTTCGGCACTTTTTTTCTGCGGGTGCATCGGGCTGGTCACTGTCCGCCTCACGAATCCTTTTCTTAAGGGGCTGGGCTGGCTGGGAGCGGCCTTCGCTGCGGGTTCGCTTGGAGCCGCTTTTTTTGCGGCAGGTCCGGATGCGCTCCCCGGGTTGTCCGTAATCGTACCCAACACACTTATTCTCCTGGCATATGTTTTTTTCCACGTATGCATTCTGGAACTGACGGACAGCGGGTCGCTGACGCCGAAGCTGGGAATTTTCCTGCTCGCTGCTCAGGTGGCCGCTTATGGGGTCTTTCTTTCGTTCCACAATGCGGAGCAGCTTTGCTTAATTACCCTTGGATTGGTCGTGGCGGCGCAAGCGATCCAAAGCGCGGCGCTCTTAAAAAAGTCAGCGAGGGAGGGAATGCGAGCCCCGACAGCATTCAGCATTATTTTGCTGGTGGCCTTCGCGGCCTACAATATTTTCCGTTCCGCAGTGGTTATCATTCTCGGCGCGCCCCCGAATCCGCTGACCCCGAATCCGCTGGAAGTGTCCAGCGCCTTTATATTTCTGGGGATTGGACTGGGACTGGGCTTCGGCGTGTTCTGGATGGCTAGCGAGAACATTCGCCTGGCGCTGGAGGGGCGGGCCAATACCGATCCGTTGACCGGCATCTGCAACCGCCGGTCCTTTATTTCAATGTGCGAGAAGGAGCTCTCGCGGACCGTGAAAACGGGAGAGCAACTTTCGGTGATTATGTTCGACCTCGATCATTTCAAAAACATTAACGATCGTCATGGTCATGGCGTTGGAGACAAGGTGTTGTGCGCCACGGTGGAAAAGCTGCGGAACTCGGTTCGGAATATCGATATTGTCGGCAGGTGGGGCGGTGAGGAATTTGTCGCACTCCTGCCCAACGCGGACTCGAAGGCTACCTTAATTGTGGCGGAACGCCTGCGACGCAATATCGAATCGCTGTCGATCTCCGATTTCCTGCCGGGAAATACCGCGGTGGAAACAGCGATCAACCTTGCCATAACGGTCAGCATTGGGGTGGCGATTTATCCCGGCAGCGGGAACACGATGGACGAGTTACTGCACCAATGCGATAGCGCCATGTACCGGGCAAAGGCAGAAGGGCGCAACCGGATCGTTGCAACCGATTTGCAGCTTGCATTGCAACTGTAAGTGGATGTCCAGGCTCGGATTTCCCTAAAGGATAAGATCGCCCAGTGCTCTGGAGGCGTACAATAGAGAGAGTTCTTTGAATGCCACAAGCATTCCCCAACCTGGCCCGGAAGTCCACAGGCCACGGCTCCATACGGGGGCGTCACGGTTTCGACGGGATCGTTTGCGGTAAAGAGGCATGCCGGGGTGTAGGCACCCGTAATCGTCTGCAAAAACACAATTGCTAACAACAATCTAGCACTTGCTGCTTAATTAAATAAGTAGCCGTTCTCTTCGGTTTCGTCTGCGGACCGGGGAAGAACGTCATCCAGCAGACTGGTTTGGCCCGCAACGCCTGGGTTGGCTGAACGAGATCTACAGGCTGGTGGGATGCGTATCTTGTCCGTTCTGAGCGCATCGCACGAGACCAATCGGAACCGGACTACGCATGGAGTCTCTTTACTGACTAGGATTTCGGACGCGGGTTCGACTCCCGCCGCCTCCACCATGATTAACGAGTTTAGTTTCATGTACTTATAAAATCACTCCTCTTCTGTGTACGATAGGTGTACGATAGATTCGTCATGCTGACGCTCTATCGCCGCCATTTGAGGGTTTGTCCGAAGGCTTCCGACCGCTATTGGAAACGCTGCTCTTGCCCCATGTGGGTGGAGGGCACGGTAGCCAACAACTACCTGCGACACAGTTTGAAAACCCACAGTTGGGAGCGCGCGCAACTCCTGGCGCAGAAAATCGAAGTTGCCGACGATCCTGCCGCCGATCCTGTCAAAAAAGAAGAGCCTGTCACCATTCAGCGGGCGGTCGAAGAATATCTTGCCGATGCGAAGGCCCGCGAGCTGAGCGAAGCCACGCTGTACAAGCTCAACATCATTTTTGATAAGCAACTGCTGCAATGGTCGAAGGCCGAAGGCTACAAACTCCTGCGGGAAGTGGATCTGCGCGTCGTTCAGTCCTTTCGCGCGTCCTGGAAAGATGGCGCTCTGGCAAAGAAGAAAAAACAGGAGCGGGTGACTGGATTTTTCTGGTTCTGCATCCGTGCCGGGTGGATCACACAGAATCCAACAAACCGTTTGGGTCGCATCAGCGTCAATCAGCCTCCCACCGATTACTTCACGCGCGAGGAGTTCGACAGAATCGTCGACGCGACGTACGCCTATCGCGAGAACCGCGCCGAAACGGGCGTTGACAACGGCACGCGCCTGCGCACCCTGACGCTCCTCATGCGTTGGAGTGGCCTGCGCATCCGCGATGCCATCACACTCGAAAAGACACGGCTTATCGGGGACAACCTGCTCCTCTATCAAGCAAAGACTGGCACGCCAGTCTACGTGCCGCTTCCGCCAGAAGTCGCCGAGGCGGTGCGGACGGTACCTCCAGGGCCAAAGCCAAATCCGCGATATTTCTTCTGGAGTGGCAATGGACTTCCCAAGTCTGCCGTAGCCGACTGGCAGCGCAGCTACCGGCGGCTGTTCACGTTGGCAAAGTTGGAGAAACCCGATGGAACGTCGAAGCGGTGCTTCCCGCATATGTTCCGCGATACATTCGCGGTCGAGATGCTGCTGGCCGGCGTGCCCATTGACCAGGTTTCTATCCTGCTCGGGCACAAGAGCGTGCGAATCACGGAGAAGCATTACTCTCCTTGGGTAAAGGCCAGACAGGAGCAATTGGCGGCAAGCGTGCGGAATGCCTGGGACCTGATGGATAGCCCCAAGTCTACGAAAACTCGCCGCGCCAGAAAACCTGCTGCACGAATGCCCGTGCTGGCGTACTCGAATAAATCGGCTGCGAAGCGATAAGGCGTGCTCACCCGTCCCAAACAAACCGACTGTTAGCGTGTGATAAGTGGGACTATCAACTTGCTCTTTGCCGACGCTGATGTACTCGAATCAGCACACTTTCTGGAATACGCAGGTTGAGATAACCTCGCTTCCGCGCGCTTTCGTGTGTTCCCCATTCCAGAACGCCGTTCTCACCAGCAAAGAGTCGGCGAACAGACTTTTCGCTCATGGACCACAACTCGGCGATTTCAGGCACAGAATAATGACGTTCCAACGCGATGGAGTGAAGCCCCGCTCCCTGCGCGATCTTCTTTTCCAACACCTCGGGTCTCATCGGAATGCCTCTAAGCCAATGAATTAACGGACGTTCCGCTCCGCTGATTATGAAGCTGCTTGGTTTCTGGCCAGATGTCCAATGCATTTTGAGAATTCCATCATTCGCAACGCGCATAAACGACCATTCCTAGACCGCTTCGAAACTTCCGCTTGCTCCAGATTCCCAAAACGATGTCAATGTGGCGATCTATTGTTTGTCCTCTGAAGTATCTAGATTGACAATGGTCGAAAATTTCCACATACTGTGGAAAACGCGTCCAAAAACAGCGTTTTCAATGATATGTGCTTTGGCTGGCTACCGAAGCCTCTGGTTTCTGTTCCGCAGAGGTGGTTATGCCCCGCAATATGGAAGTCCGCTATTATCTGGCGGCGATTGCACTTGCAGAAGAACTTAACTATACCCGTGCGGGGAGCAGGGTAGGTCTCACACAATCAGCTTTCAGTCGCCAAATTTTTGAACTCGAAGAACAAGTTGGCGTCAGCTTGTTTACACACGGTCACAGAAAAGTAGAGATGACCGAAGCGGGTCAGGCGTTTGTCGCGGAGGCGCGCGTGGCGGTTCTACATGCGGAACGAGCCATTCAAGTTGCCAAGGCGGCTGACCTCGGCGCAGAGCACATCCTTGTTCTTGGCCGTTCTCCATATACAGATACTCAATTGATCTCCAGGGCACTCTCGATTTATCTACCGTTGTATCCCAACTTGAACCTTCAGGTAAAAACAGAGTTTTCCAGCGACCTGGTGCACAAACTTTTATCTGCGGAAATGGACGTGGCATTCTTGACGCAGCAACCAGAAACCCCGATGCTCACAACTACACTGGTCGCACAGGCACCTTTGCATGTGGCGATGTCAGAAAATCACCCACTGGCAGCGATGCCGGTTGTCTCCCTAAAAAACCTGACGAATACCTGCTGGATTCTCTTTCAGAAGCAAGTTCATCCGCTGGTTTATGAGACGATCATGGATCTCGCCGAATCAGAGAAAGTCCGATACAAAAATATCCATCATATTTTTACTTCGGAAGAGGCGCTCCATCTCGTGTCGGAGACTGGCGGAATTACCTTTCTGACTCAAGCAACAGCCATGCGCAACGCGAGGCCCGGTATAGTGTTCCGTCCGCTCCGCGATCCCGACCTGATGCTGGATACACGCATGGCCGTGCGTGCAGATAATACATCTCGCTTGGTCAGTGAATTTGTCCGGGCATTTATGAAGAAGTCTGCGCAGGCAGCACATACAGCTATTAACGAGCAGTTACGTCTGCCGATGGGTGCGTAGTACCCTCCTGAGACTCTGGATTATTTGCAAGTCCGTCGGGTGGGCAGAGTCGGGTCTGGCGCGAAGCGCCAGCACGCTTCAGGGCGGGAAGACGGGCGGGCATAAGAAGACGGAGCCTGTGGTTGCAGGCTCCGTCAGTATCGCAGCGTGGATTACGCAGCAGTTGATTTCTTTGCAGCTTTGGTTGGCGGCTTGAATTCGGCCTTTTTTGCGGTCTTCATCTTCTCCTTTGCTGTGAACTCATGCTTCACTTTGAGAGCGATGGCGTCAGGGTCTACCTTGTAATGCTCGGCCGCTTCCTTGAGCACTTTGCCGCCATTCGGTTGTGTCCGTGCGGAATGGAGAATGACCATCTCCATCAGCAACCGTCCGAGTTCTCCTTCGTCCGCTTTGCGGATGTGGACAGATAGGAGTTTCAGAATCGAGTTAGTGTCCTTTGCCTTCTTTATGCCGCGATTGCGGGCGAGAACCTCCAGCCGCCGTTCATCGAGCATCGGTGCCATCCGTTCCACGATAAAAAGCAGGTCGCGTTTCATCAGCCGCACCGGAACGGCGGCGATGATGGCATCCAGGACGCGCAAGCCAGTTGCCTGGGCCAGTGCTTCCCCACGGCGCTGCTTCTCCTGCTCGGCCTTCCAATTCGCATCGGCTGTTGGCTTCTGCTTCTTGGGATGGTGAACCGAACAATTCGGGTCGGCACAGATTTTGCGGAGTTCGCCTTTTTCCATGCCTTCCGTAATGATGGCTTCGGTGGTGGATTGGCAGGTCTTGTACTCCGGCCAATCGCGCTGGTGCTTGCCGGTCGGCTTCTCCTGCTTGATTTCGATGTACTGGTTGCGCGGGATTGCTGCGCTGCCTGCGGCTGGTTGGCCGTAAGCAGCGGAGATTTGCACCAGCTTTGGTTTTGCCGCGATGGTTTTCGCAACATGCGCGTCTACCTTGGTCTGGTAGCAAGCCGGGTCGGTGCAAGCGTCCTGCCGAACGTCGGCGAATAGGAGCTTGTTGTGTCCCGTCCGTTTTGGGCATTCGTGGCAACTGCCAGCCTGCGCGTTGAGGGTCGCATCGCTTTTGGAAAATGGCGCGTCACTCAGAATGAGCATGATGTTGTGCTCAATCCAGTCCTTGAGATTGCGGACGGGCAGCAAGATACGTTTGCCCTTGCTGCCGCTTCCCCAATCTTCACGGAAGCAAGCAGCAAGCGCCTGTTCCTGCTCGGCTGGCTGAAGTTTCGCCAGTAGCAGCGCATGGCCTACGCCGATCTCGTCTTTGTAGAACGCCTCGACTACAGCCGGGGCAAGTTCCGTCAGCCGGATGCGTTGGGCGCAATAGGCGGGAGTTTTCCCCGTCTTCGCGGCAATTTGTTCGATGCTGTATTTCGGCTCCTCCAGATTGAGCAATGCACGGAAGCCTTGCGCTTCCTCCAGCGGATGCACGTCGCGGCGTTGCAGGTTCTCGATCAATTGCGCCTCCAACGCCTCGGCATCGGTGAGATTGACGATACGAACCGGCACGGTTTCCGATTCGGCCATCTGCGCGGCGCGGTAACGCCGTGCTCCGGCCACGATCTCGAAGCTGCGCTCGTTCAGAGGTCGTACCAGCAAGGGCGAAAGAACGCCCTGACTGCGAATGCTCTCGGCCAGTTCTTTTAGGGCCGCATCGTCAAAAATGCGGCGTGGGTTGGCTTTCGATTCCGTGAGAATCGAAAGCGGAAGATTGCGGTATTCGGTAGCTGCGACGTTTTGAGTAGACATGATGCGCTTCTCCTATGGTTGAAAGTGCGTGGATAGGGAGAGCGGACAGCCATTCGCCATCCGCCCGTAGGTTTGCGGCGGACTAGCTGGCGACTGCCATTGCATCTTGCGGTTCCTGCTCCTCGACTTCCGGCTTCGTTTCCAGTGCGGCCAGAATCACGGCGCTGGCTTTCTGAATGACCTCCAGACTTTCCGCCAGCAGTGATGCGTTGCCGTGGTAAAGCTGGATGTAGTCAGCCGATGCGGTTCCCGTCTGTAGACCAACTGCCTTGCCCACAACAAACGCGATGGCCTCGGCTTCGGTCTCCCGAACGGTTTTAGTGGTAGTGGTGCGGCGGTCGGCCTTGTGCAACATCTCATGCGCCAGTTCATGCACGAGGGTTGAAAATTCCTCCGCCTTCGATTGACCCGGCAACAGAACGATTTTGCCGCCGTAGCTCACGCCCATGGCTGGCGCGATGCGCTCATTGAACTCAAGCTCGATGCCCTGAATCGCGATGAAGTCAATCAGCCGGTCGCGGTTCTCTCCTGCATCGCCCTCGACGCTGGCGTGTTCGGGAAGCTCTGCGCCATCAGTCTGCGACACATCGAAGACATAGGCATTACGGAAGCCAACCAAGACAGCGACATTCTGCTTGGTGAGGTCTTTTTCGGCCTCTTCCTGCGGCTTGCGTTTGAAGCCGATGATGGGGGCAAGGATGCGAATGCCCTTCTCGCCTTTCTTCACTCGGCGGCCAAGCTGGTTCCACGCATACATTCCAGCCACTCGCGTAGCCTCCGGTTTCTGCCGTGCGATTTCGAGAATGTTGCCGAAGCTGTAGTTGTGAAATCGGCTCATGGCGGTGAGGTATGCCGTGAGTGCTTCACTCTTTCCGGCCTCAAGCTGCTGGATGAGGAAGTCCACGTTCTGCTTGATGAGTTGTTGCGTGGCAGTTTTTTCCTTACTGCCACGGTTGCCGTTGCTGCTGCGATTGTTGCTTGGATATTCCATTGTTTTTGCCCGTCCTTGGTGTCCCGTTTGGGAGTGGTTTGTCCTTCACAAAGCGCAGCGGACAAACCCGGACAAACGGACACCAAGGCAGAGCGAGGGCAGCGGAGGTGGGAGGACGGAGGGTAGGCGCGGCAAGTGCCAAACACGCATTATCGTTTGGCGCGCAGACGGCGCTGGCCCGAACGGACTCAGCAAGGCCCGTTCAGCGCGGCTTCATGCGCTGGGCCGCCACCGGAGCGGCCCGAAGTGGAAGAAAGGCGCGCGCAGCGCTTACCGAGAATTCAGTTTGTGCCCTTCATTGGTGAGCCCTCTTGGTCTGCTTCCGTTCGAATCATCAGGCGGTAATTTTGCTGGCATGTTGATATGCCTGATCGTCTATGGCCAAGGCCGTAGCTGCTGACAATATCACTGTTAATGCAATCTCTCTGGGTACGATTCGGAGCGCGACCTTGGAGGAACGATTTCGTCAGGTGGCTAAAGAGCGCGGCTTGGTTGCCTCCAAGGCGCAGTACGAGGACATCGAGCACGCAGTCTTACCGCTATTCGCTCAAGTGCCTTCAGGTCGCGTTGGACGGTTTGGCGAAATCGCTGACGCAGTTGCCTTTTTAGCAAGCTCCCTTGCCGGTTACATCGCCGGTGTCAATCTGCCAATCGACGGCGGGCTCTCACCGACGAACTGGCAGCGTTCATTTGATCGGTGCCAGTTTTCTTCGTGCCTAGTACACAAAGAGCACCGAAGACGTTCGTTTATGTAAGAGGCCAATTTGATGAGTTCAGTAAAATTCACGGAGTTACGGTGAGCTGTAGGGGGACGGTATGTCGTAATGGCGTACTGTCCGCACTCACGCCGACCACGGTCAATTTATAGGTGCCCGGCGCTGTCTTGGCTGGGAACATTCCACTGCATGCCTGCATTCCGGCCATTACCGCAAAAATGCCGAGAGCAAGTCCCAGCCTCTTGAGCGCACCGAGCGCCTTGCGTCTTTTGCCCGCAAGCCCCAAAAAACCGAAGGCCGGCAGCAGCAAAACGGCCAGGAATCCGCCGCTTCGGTTTCCGCTTCCCGGAGGCATGGTGAGCCGGCTTATCCTGTGGCCATACCCATATACATCACTGGTGTTGATTGCGAGTTGTACAGTTTTCGCACCATCAGCCTGGGAGACCGAGGCTCCATCCGGAAATACGCATTGCGTATGCTCTGGAACTCCATCGCAGCTCAGCTCCACAGAACCCTTAAACCCGCCCACTGGCGTAACCGTTATTGTCAAGATCGACCAGTCTCCCGAAGGAAGCGAGAGCGAACTCCGCGATGTACTGATGGTGAAGTCATACGCCTGTATAACTTCATTCACCACGGGAGACACGCTGCCGGCAAATGTGGAGTCGGGAGCAAGCGCGGCCTGCAATGGGTGGGTGCCTATCGCCAGCGATGCCGTGGTGAAGGTGGCGACTCCGCTATCGTTCAGAGGAGCCGTTCCCAGGACCGTGATGCCGTCCCGTAACGTAACCAAGCCGAATGGAACCACGCTTCCGAACACGGATGTTGCATTGACCGTCATCGTCACGGTCTGTCCAGAATTGGCCGGATTCGGGGCAGTCCCTAGCATGGTAATGGTGCCAACCAGAGTGACTGCCTCCGTCAACGCTGCATTGCTTGGATCGAAGTTCGCCGATCCCGCGTACCGTGCGGTGATCGCGTGGTTTCCAAGACTCAGACTTGAAATACTAAAATTGACGAAACCGTTCGCATTGAGCGGGGCAGTTCCGAGTTCCGCCGCGCCATCCATCAAAATGACGTTGCCAGTTGGAACTGCTGTACCCTGTGCATCTCGCACTGCGACGGTGAACGTGACGGTTTGGGTGACAGCGGCGGGATTAGGGGAGGCGGTCAAGGTGGTGATCGTGTTCGCGCCAATCACCTTTTCCTGTACAGGTGCGGAGCTGCTCGGCTGGAACCTCGTATCCGCCGTGTAGTTCGCGGTAATCGTGTACGACCCGGCCCCCAGGTTTGAGATGGTTGTCACGGCTATTCCATTCGCATTCAGCGGAGCCGTTGCCAGTGTTGTCGCCCCTGACCTAAAGACAACCGAGCCGGTCGGCGTTCCGTACTGCGATGCCACCACGCTGCTCAATGTAATCGGAGAAAACGCGCTTGCGGGGTTGGGAGAAACACGGAGCGTGGTCGAAGTTGGATCGCCGGTGATGGTCTGCACCAGAACATCCGAGGTGCTGTTGTCAAAGTTGAAATCGCCCGGATAGGTCGCGGTGATGTCGTGCTGCCCCACAACGAGGAACGAAGTCGTAAGCGCCGCAATCCCCGATCCATTCAGCATTCCAGTACCGATGGCCTGTCCACCATCGAGAAAAGTCACTATGCCGGTGGGCACATTGCAGTTGCCGGTCAGGGCAGCCGTGAACGTCAGTGGACTTCCCCCCGGCGCTGGATTGGCGGAACTCGTCAACGCAATGGGGGGATGCGGCCGCAACTCGTATGCCCCCATATCGATGGTGCCGCAAACGGTACGGGCTTTGTTATCGAGATCGGCAGGCGGGATCATAGGTGCGTTGATATCGCCAGTCGTTACGGTTGGCGAGGTCGTCTGTTCGTGAAAGTCCCCGTTGGCCGGATCGCGGAGTCCTGGGTCCACGGCGATGTTGCCAGATCCCAGCGTGCAACCACTTTCCTCCAGTGTTTCAGTATTGAAGATGTCGTTGTTGCGAATATCGATGGGGGAATTCACCGTGAAAATATCTGCGCAAAATAAGCCTGAGTTTTGCTCCATAAAGCCGACGTTTGTATCGTTGACAAAGATGTTGTTGGCGATCGTCGATGGTCCGAAGTCCAGCAGCATAGATTGGCCGCCGCCATAGATGGTGTTATTGATCTCTGTAAACGTCGGCGGTGTTCCAGTGCCAGGGTACGTACCGTTGATGGCGATCTGGTCCGAGCTTGGGTACCGTGATGTGTTCCCGTAAAAGAGATTGTTGACCAGCGTCAAACTTTGGATCGGTTGACTATTTGTCTCCCCATCTTCGAAACCCGAGACGAGAGTCGAATGATTATTTCGAATGATATTGTTTTGTAACAACAGGCTCTGCGCGCCAGCGGTATATATTCCTGCCCCACTGGTCCCAGCAGCCGTGTCTAGCTGGGGGTCCGTCGCATTGTTCTCAATAATATTGTCGAGGAGAGTCACATTGCCCGCATAGGCGATCAAGACCCCGGTTCCGGCAGAAGCGCCGGTAGTGGAAGACGAAGATGGCTGACAAAGCCTTTCCTTCGCCGAAGCCGGATACAAGTTTCCTTTAATGTTATTCCCTTGCAGCAGCGGGCTTGCCGCATTGGCGATGAGAACGCCACAACCATAGTTCTTTGTCACTATGTTGTTTGTGATTGTTGGAGAAGCGTTTTCAATAGCGAGTCCTCCGCCAAGGGTTTGCGTTCCCGCGCTCGCACCCCCGTTCTGAATGGTAAAGCCGTTCAGAACCGCGGCGGCCGGCTCATTGGTCTGGAACGTCACTACCGGTCCATTTCCCACCCCATTCAAGACGGTGGATGTAGCATCGCTGTACGATTTGGCGCCGGTCGTGACGATGATCGCCTTGCCCTTGAAGTCGACGTTTTCGTTGTAGATTCCGGAAGAGACCAGAACGGTATCTCCATTCTGCGCCGCGTCGATCCCCGCCTGAATTGTGGGCGCATCGGCGGGAACCCGGATGGTTCGTTGCGCAAGGCTTGGAGATGCGTACAGCCCCGCCAGCAGCAGTGCGGCGAGAAAGTGTCTCTTCGGTCTCAGGGAAATCATCGGCTGCATCCTTGGGCTTTTCTTCTGCGCGTACTCTTACCTCCGCCACTCACGTTTTAATGGAAGTGGTAGGCCACTCCAAAACTGAGTACACGCGGGCTAAGGCCATCGGGCGGGAAGCCGCTCCATCGCTGTAACTCGTAATCGACGCGCAGGTTGATCGAAGGCCGTATCCGGTAATCGGCCCCAAATCCGCCCGCCCACATGTTGTAGGCAAGATTCGCTACCGAGCCGTTCTCCGGGTGACGGGGATCGGGTGGAAAATTGAATACTCCCCGGCCCACCATGAGCTTCGCATAGGGCGAGAAACGGCCGAAGTGAAAAGCATATCGTGGGCCGATCTCGTAGGTGCGTTGGTAGATGCCTTGCTTCGATCCGGGATCGTTGAGCTGATGGAAATCCGCCTCAATTCCAACCGGAAACCCGAAGTTCAAGGTTGAATAGAATCCGAATCCATAGAGAGTACGTGAGCCATAATCGGAATGAGCCAGATCGAAATTGGCTCCGACCTGGAGGTCGAGGGGGCGCGTCGCAGCGGGAACCGCTTGTGCGTTCAGCGCCGGCGCCAGAAAGAATCCAGCGGAGAGCGTTAGAACGGCAATTCCAATCCGAAGCATGCGCGCAGAAAGAAGAGAAAGTGAGATATGCTGCAATTCGCCCCAAAGCAGAGAATAGTTCTGCATCAAGAAATTTGCGTAGCTGTCCTCAAAACCTGCCACTCGAATCAGCGTATCTGCGATGCACGCTATAAAGTCTCTCTAGACGCCAGATGCTACCACTTTTTGCAGACCCATGTAAATCCTGGAATCACGTATGCTGAGCGTTCTTTGAAAGCGCAGGGCCTTCTTTGGGATGCGGTCCCATCCATCCCATTTCTCTATTCGGCGGGAGTCAAACTCACCTGCTCCTCGATTGTCCCCTTTTCCAGGTTCACCTCAACGCTATCGGCTTGATATTTCTTGCGAACCGAAGCGATTCGATAGGGCACCATGTCCGATTTCGGCCATGCAAACAGGCGATAGGATCCAGGCCGCAACCCGCGGATCGAGAAACGCCGCTGGGAATCTGTAAGAACATGATAGACGCGTCCGGTTTCTTCCGAGACGGCAACCACATCGGCTGCTTTGGCATTTGCATCCCATTCCTCAACACTTCCTTCGACTTCACAGCCTGGTCCGCTAAACGCCACTTCCATCGTGTACCCTTTCTCTTGATTGATCTGAAAGCGAGAGCCATCGGTGGTTTGTCCGTCTATGGCTATGGAGCTGACATATTCATCGTTTTCAGCAACAGGTTCAATGAAGTACTCTCCGCCGGGTACGTCATCAAATTCGAAAGAGCCATTTTTCACCGTGCTTCTAAGCGGTGGACGGAGTTCATCGACGCGGCGCAGAAGAATCTGAGATACATTACTGCTCCCAGTCGCACTTGTAATATGGCCGACGATATTGGCATTTGCAAGTGGGACTACCTGTAGATTCTGGATCGATTCGGTTCCAAGGGTAATCGGCACAAATGCAAGGTGTTCGTAATTGTTGACAAGCCAATCGGCCTCCAGGAGGTAACTTCCTGGCATCAACCCCTGTGCCTTGAAAGCTCCGGTTTTCCCGTCATAGCTGACGAGTACACCTACATCGGTTGACCATCCATCGGTGGCAGTCATCAGCGTAAAGGCAGCTTCCGGCGCACTTGGTATGAGCGTGCCCGAAATAGACAACGGCGCATGGGATGGCACTTGCATATATGCCCAACCGGCCCGGTTCGGAGAAACCACGATCGCTTCGGCTTCCGCCAGATCGGGGACCCCAGGATAAAAGGAAGAGACAGCAGTCCGGCCAGAGCTGCCTTGTTGTTTACGGTTCAGTGCGATTGGACTTGCCCTAACAATATATCTCCCCGCGGCAACTAGGGGACAGGAGAACTGGCCGGATGAATCGGACACAACAAGACATCTTTGCTGCAGATAGGGCATCCCGTCTACAGATCTTTCCTGATAGACGCTTATATTCGCAGATATGCCTTGGCCTTCGCTGTCGAATACCTTTCCTGCCATCGATCCACGGGATGTTTGAGCACTGCCCGTCAAAACGAGTCCGAAGCTCACGCACGCTAAGAAAGCCCATCTCATAAAAGATTCCCCACGGCGTTGCGCCTGACAGCGAATATTGTTGTCTGAGCAAGACCGCCTTCTTTGCGACAGGTTGAAGGGGGCGGATTGGGGTTTGAGGCCCAATCCGCGATTGGGAAATGTTTATTGGCCGACGGAAGTACTGATATATCCGCTACGGGCAAATACATTCAGCATCGTGGTACCGACCGTAACCAGTTGCGGATATCCGTCCATGGAGAATCCGGGTTGCTGTCGATAGGCGAGACCGACGCCATCTGTACTGACTCGAACGGTGAACTTCGCGCTGGAATCGTTGCTCCGAAACCCCACATACAACCAATTGTTGCGGACGGCCAAAGACGGGCCAGCAGAAGTCTGTTCCGAGCAGCCGATCGGCATCCAGTTAGTCATGGCAGCAGTCGAAGGAGTGTATTTGTAGAAATACAGGCAGTGGTTGTCTCCACGATCTGCATATCCAAGGTAGACAAGTCCTTGCCAGAATGCGATTCCCGGATTGAAGTTCTCGGTCCGCAAGCTGTAGTACTGGTTGCAAGTGGGGTTGGTGCCGACAACCCATTTGCAGACAATTGGTGTGTGGGTGGTACCGTTTGCATATGCAGCGTAGATTGTGTTTGTCGATGGATCAGAGGTTAGGGATGGGTTGTATTGAGTTCCAGCCGGAAGTCCGTTTGCTGTATCGACGGCGGGACCTGTCCAGTTGATGCCATCTAGAGAGCTGATAATGTAGTTGGTTCCGTTGGGGATTGTGTAGGCCATGTAAAGCCTGCCATTCATTACTGTCATTGCCGGCGTAGTATTGCTGGCAACGATGAATCCGCCGTAATAGACGTTGGAAAGATTGGAGAAAATAGGATTCGCCCCACCTCCATTTTTGACTGTGAGGAGATATTGCGTGGTGGATCCTTGGGAAATTGCACCATACACAAACCCGCCAAGATAATATCCTCCGACTGACGGGCGTCCGGCGACTCCGCCAGGCGTCGAAGCTCCATAGCTGAATTGAGGTGTGCCCCACGTCAACGCCTGACCGAACGCGGCAGGCACGATGCAGGTAGCCAATACTAAGACGAGAACCTTGAGGGATTTTACATGCAGGTTATGAGGGGAACTGCAAAGAATAGGAAAGAAGCTTCCTTTCTGTTTCTGACAAGAGTAGATAGACATATAGATTCTCCACGAGTCTATTAAGGTTAGGGAAGCGTTGAATTGGAGGGTCTTCGTTAAGAACCTGTGTTGCTTTATACGAATTCTCAACGATCAGACCGCAGCATTGAAACTCCAGTCCTGAGAGATGGTCATCTGAACAGCGCCCATAAAATGGGACTGTGCAGGCGCGCTTCAGGTGCGCTCTCTCATGTGCGAGTGATTTACTCGCGGATCAGGTATACTCCGCTTCTTGGATTTTGTAAACAACAAAAATGCTTTCATTGTGTTTGTTCCGTTTCTGGCTCTTAGCCGGGGGATTCCTTGCGTAAAGGGACAACGAACATTCAGCTTTGAGAAGACTGCGCCGATAGGACGAATTTGACCGAGACCGTGGGATGATGGTTCGGCCGAAACCACTCCTACTAATACGGCTGCCTCCGGGCGGAGTAGCGTAGGTTTTGGATCTAGGGAAGTCGGGCCAGTGTCTTGTAGAAGGCTCCATTAGAAACTGCAAACCGCCATGTAAATAGGAGGCCAGAGGTACTTCGGTGAATGGTCCGGGATAGCAAGATATATTCGTTCGAATATCTTTTCGAGTAGTTTAGTAACAGATTTCATTACTAGAGGGTAATCATCATATGTTGGATAACCGCTGTTCCTTAGGTGGTTTCACAAGTCCATGAGCTCATCCCCCGTCGTGGTGTTTCTCCTCCGAAGGAACTGGACCTACAACTAAGGCTGCCAATCGTTTCCTGAAATTGGCAACGTCTACAGCATTCTCGGAAACTGGCTGGAAGGCAGCTCTCCCTGCCGGATGCGTTTAATGAAGATCGCATACTGCCGGGGTTTCCGGCTGTGGAATTGATGCGGATTGAGGATGCCAACCGGAAGCCCGATCTCTTGGGCGACAATGCGCACCGGCTCTGCAAGATCGGAATAATTGGTGATGAGAACGGCAACCTCGAACCGCTTCGTGTAGGCATCGCGCAACAGGTGGGACGCGATCTGAACACTTCTCCTCCGTATGAGTTCTGTAACAGACTCCTGAAGGGCTGGCCTCAATGTTTTTCGAAACGGAAGGCTCTTTCAACGTTCAGTTTTAAGGCAGAGGCGACCTTCCGATGCGGATTGTGACCGTTACCATTTCCGCAGCGTGTGTTTCAACTCTGGATACCATGTGATCTGCACGTTCGTCGTCACATCGTTCTGGCCGCCGGTTTTGTACACAGGAGCCTTCCAGCGCTCGTACTGCAACCAGGCATTCAACTCGACCTGTGGGCGGATGCGTTTGACGACGTTCACGGTGAACAGGTTCTGCGTAGTGCCTCCGGGGATGAAGTCCTTGGCGGCTTTGGCGTTTCTATAAGAGATCTGCACCCTCTCATCTGGCGAAAGATGATAGGTCAGCCATGCCTGGCCGCCCTTCGACTCACGGCCGATCCAGTCGCCGAAAATATTTCCCTCGTTGGTATAGCCCTGCTTCTGGACGGTTTCGATGTACATGAAGCTGCCACCGTAACTTTTGGAGTTCGGCACGTCGGAGTACACTCCCTCGGCCCGCAAATCGAACTTTGCCGCTCCAGGAATGCGGGTGAGATAGAGCCCCGCGCGGATTGCAGCGCGGCGCGGCGCGCTTACCGGGGTCACATCGTCGTGCGATTCGGAATCCGTATAGAGTGTCACCCAGCGGCTGATGTAAGGAGGCCGGAAAGTGAAATCGAAGGTGCTGAAGCGCGCACCGGGATCGTTGCGGGAGAATTTCGTTGAGACGGGAACGTTCTGAAAACTGATAAAGCTGTTCCAGAAGCTTCCGAACGTGATCGGCACGTGCCCTTTTCCGCCCCAGATCACGGTGCGTGAAAATCCAAACTCAAAGTATGACGTGGGATTAAACGCGAACTTCTCCATGTGGACCCAGGGATCGTTGGGATACGTATGGCCCTTCAAGCTGCCGACTAGAAATTCGTAGCGGACGGGACCCAGCACGTAAGAAAGCAACGGGATGTGCAGCGGCTCGACGCGATTGATGCGGAAGGAATAGATGTTTTGCGCGTTGTTGCTCCAATCGAACGCGCCGCCTGTCGCGGGTCCATCCCACACATCGCTTTTGCCGATCGAGATGTCATGATTCCAGACGGTGGCGGATAGATTGGCTTCAATGAGACGGAAATAATTCTGGCTGGAGATCGATCCGGAAGGGATAGTGGCCTGCGGCACATAGGGAATGCCGTCGATGCGCGACAGGGTCTCGGCCAGCGGGAGCGGGTAGCCGTCGGCGCTGGGCGCGTACTGATATTCTCCGCGCACGTAAAGCGCAAACGGACCGGAAGTCGCCCGCGCGCTGAAACCCGCGTAGTTATTGAAGCCTTCTTCGTAGAGACGACCGTAATCGTTGACGATAGTCTGGCCGAGATGATAGCTGTCGTTCAGCGGTGTTCCACCGATGCCCATGGCGCGTTCATAGACCGACTCCAAGCTGGCATGCACACGCCAGCCGCTGGCGGCTTCGACATCCGGCTCCAGCTCCGTCATCACAGCGTTGTAGATCTCCAGCGCCTCTTCGTTGTGGCGCTCCATATGGATGCGTTCCTGTTCCGCATACAGCATGCGCAGCACGCTGATGCGGGTCCAAGGGCGCATATCGACGAACGCGCGGTCCAGGTAGCCGAGCGAGTAGAGTCGCAGCAGCGCTGGGTATATCCAACTGTCCAGCGGAATGTAGGTCGAGCCCAGGTTCGGCCCTAGCGCGGAGGTGTCAACGATTCTGTACGGTGGCATCGCCTCGTCCATATCGTCCGGCATCGGAGACTGGCTCGGATTGGCGTAGGTGGACGAACCGCTCTGCCGATTTTTAGGCAGCTGACGATAGCCCGGAAGACTCTGGTCCTGCTGGGAATTCTGCTGCCACTCGAGCGACGCGAGAAATCGCGACGGTTGCTCTGACGTCTCCGCAATCGCGGCTAAACTAGAAACAGCGGTCGAGCTGACTCGCACCGTTTGCGCCGCAGCACTTTCCAGTAATGAGCTTGGAATGCCGATAGCGAGTCCGATACAGGTTAAAACGGCGTAGACCATCTGAATGCCGCAATTTTTCACTCGCACCTCCATAATATTTTTACTCACAATCAATCTGAGCAATCTCTTCCGTAGCCTTTATTATGATGCGCGGCCGATCCGTTTCAGGCAATGCGAGGTCCCAGATACCATGCGATTGTGTTTTCGGAATTCTGAAGGAGAGACGCGGATCGAATGCGACACCAAAATCTTGGGAATCCGCTAATTTACCGTTGAGCTATCCCTGGTCAATGACGCATCGAAGGGAGCCAAACAAGGACGTCATTATCGGCAAAAGGCTCGGACGCCGCTCTAGGGCGCCTGCAAAGTTTCAGTTCAGCTATCTTGAACCAGTCATCCGGAAAGCAACGAAGACGATAAGATTTAAAAGTCCCTTTCCTCTGCACGAACAATAAAATCCCTCACTTACTGAGGGATTTTATTGTTTCCGCGGAATGATAGATGGTTATGATTTTAAGTGTTTAACTATGGATTGCGGACACATACCCATGTAACGCCATCTCCACTTGGGTTAGTAAAAGTGCTCGTCCCCCCTGAAGGTGCACACTCGCCACGGAGGTCGTCAACACAATTCTCTCCTGAACTGCCGGAAAGTGTGCAGGTTATACTTCCACCCGTATCAGTGCACGTATTGTTAGATATTGTCCCAGCACATTTACTCTGGCAGTCGTATATGAAAGAACCACAAGGAGGACCTGTATCTGGTCGGGCCGAATTCTGACCTCCGTTGACAGCAGCTACTCTTGTCAAAAACCTGAACTGATTGGGCACGGTCGTTAAGAACTTAAATTGATCAGGTGTAGCTGTTTTTGTCGGCTGAATAGCATTGTCAGCCGCATACGACAGGATTGGACATTGTAACAGTAAGCACCCCAACGTCAGAACGGCCACAGCGACGTGTCTAATAGCTATTGGTCTTCTGTACTTTTTCAGCGTGTTCATAGCGTGAACCAGCATATTAACTCGACAAATAGACATAACGGGGTTTCCTTTCTGTAAAGGTTGATCTTACGTTTGAAGAGGAGGCCATCTGAAGTAAAGATCGATGTGGCGAATATCCGTGGAATACTTCGGGGTAAACACGTCTGTCTCCTGAAGGAGTAGCTCAAGCAATCAACAGATAGCAACGTTTGCTGAACTTTAACAGACGGCTCTACAAAAAGAGGGCAACGTGGCCACTGTCTATTACGCCTAAACATTAGGATCATTTGATGATGAATGTCAAGTGATTCCTCGTCAATTGTTTAGAAGCAGCTAACCGCCTGTGTTTTCATCAATCTCCGCGACGCTGTGATCTAGGCAGCCCCTCTAATCAGAGGACATTGACGATTTCTCAGCGTCCACTAATACTACAGTTGCAGATGGCGAAGCAGGTTTGCCGGGCGGTCCGCGGCAGGTTTTAAATGTGCCGCTGCTAACGGAAATAGCGGATTCGCGGTGTAAGCACCGCAGTGTTTCCGGCTGCGGCCAGGAGCAGAAGAGCAGCGAGGAGCTTTACCAGGTTCATTCTCCCTGACCGCGCAGATTGAGCCAGTCACGTTGATACACAAAGCTGACAGCCAGCAGCAAAACGCCGAGGCCGAGGAAGCTGAGGATGCGCAGACCCTGGCTCAGTGCGCTCATATCGACGAGAAAGACCTTACCGATGGTTACGGCCAGCAGCACAAGCGCCTGCCAGCGCAGAAATGCGGAGCGGCGCCAGAACCCCACGGCCAGCAGCGCCGCGCCGAAGAGCATAAAGAAGGCCGAGTAAGTGAACTGGGCGTGGATGCGGTAGTCGTAGAACGCGGTCATGTTGCCGTGCCAGCGAAGGTGCCACCAATAGCTGTGAATTTCAGCGCCGATGGCCAGCAGGATCAGGCTGTTCACGATGAGCACTGAGGCTGCGGCCAAAGCCTGCCAGCTCACCGGCGGCTCCGGATCCCGCGCGTTGCCGGTCTTTCGGGCGAGCCAAGCTACAAAGGCAAAGATCGCGATGGCGGGGGCATAGGTGGCAAAGCGCTGATTGAAGAAGGGAGTGACGGCCGCGCGTGGGTTTACCGTGAGGACGGCGACCAGGCCAAGCGCGAGGCACAGAAGCGCCAGCACCTGCAGCAGGTGTTGGCGAAGGCGGACCGCCACCCACAGCAGCGCAGCGCCTTCGGCCAGCCAGCCGATGGTGAGCCAGTGGCCGTGAGTCTTGAGGGGAATGGCGATGATGAGGAAGACGACCGCGGTGGCCAGGTGCAGTGCCGAGAGTGGAGCGGTGCTGGCGCGCAGGGCTCCACGCGCAGGCAGCAGGAGCAGCAGCAGGTAAAACGCGGTGAAGGCAATGGCTAGCCACGGGCCGGCCCGATCGACGGCGGATGGGCTGAACAGACCGTAGAAGGCGAGAAAGCCGAGGGCGGCATTGGCGATGGGCAGTATGACGACGGCGAGGTTGTCCCACGCAGAGAGGCGGGCGGGCTCGATTATTTTAGCTCGGACCAACCGCGGCGCGAAGGCGAAGATGAGGAAGAAGCAGACGAGGAAGAACGCGGTTCGGCCTGCCTGCGCCTGAGAGTTATAGCCGATCCACCAGCCGAAGACGAAGACGGCCGTGCCGAGGAAGGCGAAGAAGAGCAGCCGCGACCACGGGCGCAGGGCGACCTGGATGAGCACGGCGAGATCGAGAATGAGCAGATAAGTGAAGAGGGTAATCTCATGGTTTTGGCCCGTTGAAACCAGGAGGGGCGTGATCAGGCCGCCGGCGATGGCGTAGAGGGCGAGGGGTTCGGCGTCGCGAATCCACGCCATGAATCCGTTGAATGCGGTCACGACGATCATGGCCGCGAAGGCCGCACCCGCCGGCAGCAGGGCGTAGAGCGAGAAGGCAGCCCAGAGCGATAGATAAAGGACGCCGCTGCCGATGGCCTTGAGCGAGTATGAAAAAGCGGCGAAACCGCGGCGCTGGAAGCGCTCGGACCAAGCGATGAGCCCCGCGCCGGCAAGCAGCCCGATGAGCACGCGGCTGTGGGGACCGATCCAGTGGTTATCAAAGGCCAGTTTGAGAAACCAAGCCGCGCCGATCAGGACGGCCAGAATGCCGATGCGATTGAACCACTGCGATCCGATGCGGTTTTCAAGCGAGCGCTCGGGCCTGGGCTGCTTCTGCACGGTGTACCCGAACGTGGGTGGAGGGGCGGGCGATGCCGGAGATTGAGGCAGGTGACCTTGTGGAGGCAAGGCTTGGTAAGGCGGCGGAATGGCGGGAGCTGGAGGACCGGCAGGGTGAGGGGCGGCTTTGCTTTCGAGCACAATGCCACGGCTGCGCAGGGCCTCTTCCAACCGGCGGACCCGGGCGCGCACCTCATCGACTTGCTCTTCAAGACTGCCGTCGGAGTTTGGGATCATCGGGAGACACTTTACACCAAATGCGACAGATTCTTTCAAGGATGCTTCGTATCATTTCATCAAGGCAATCGCTTTGATTCAAGGGCAACGCGACAGGACGATCCATACCGCCTGTCGAGGGCGATTTAGTTTGTTAATTTTATGGTTATTAGTCCTACAGTTGCAGATAGCAAATACCTCGATGTAGCGGCCCGTAAATCCTTGATTTTTTAGTGAGCAGCCCGCGAGTCGGCACGATGAAAATCAGCAGAAACTCATTAAGTGCAACTGTAATACTAGGCTGCTATTCGTTGGTTGATTTTGACGTCGCACGACCATCCATTGCAGGTCGCACCGATAACGCGAGCCTCGGAAAGCTGAAACTTCCCGCAGCGTCATCGATCACATTCACCTGACAGGTATAGAGTCCCGGCTGCAACTTTTCGAGCGGCACATCCAATAGAAAGGCCACTCCATTCTGCTGCGGAAGATTCATGCGATGGGCCACCACTAAGGGCGTTTGCAATGCCTTCGTGGAGTTGTCCAATAGCTCCAGATTCGTCAACACTCGAATCGGAGTGCCATCGGAATTATCGTGCTTGCCTTTCTTCTCATTGGGCGAGTCTTGACCTGCCGATCGACCGCCAGTTGGACCATTCTCGGCATGTGCCGGGTCATAAACTTGATACAGCAAGTACATATGCTGTCCCTGCCGAAAAACGTGGGGAACGTTTGGAATCCACTCCACACCATCCACTACCAGCGGATTATTTGTTTTTTGGGGGAAAGGAATTTTTTGATTGGAGAGCACAATGGAACTCAGCTTCATCTGGTCCCTCTTGTACTCCGGCACCGTAATATTTGCCTGGAAAGAACCCATTCGACCCGATTCATTTTCGCGCACGACGAATTTAATCTGATAGGTGCCAGGCGCCAACACGAAGCTGGTCGTGTATTGGATGTTTTTCTGCGGCGCATCCTGCGTTGTCTTCAGCTTCAGTTTGACCGTATCGCGAACGTTCCCGACCTGCATGCTCGCGTGATTTTTCACCTCGCCAATGACGTCCAACGTAGCCTTCTCCTGATCGCCTCCGTGCACAAAAGGAATCTGCGAGCCGGGCACGATCAACGACACAGGCACGATAAAGCTGCCGGGACGCACCATAAAGTAATAGGCGTCCAAATACACCATCATGTCGGTCGCAGGAAGATCGCTGGCCACTTCCTCATCCAACTGCCGTTCACGGTCCTCATTCGTCGAATGCCGAAAGTCAGCAGGCGCCCAATAGCCAGGCCGATACTCCAATTTCACCCCACTACGCTTGACGCGAATAGTAAGCTTGCGAAATTTTCCGTCGCGCGCCAGATTGCTGGAGCGAAATGCAAGCTCGTAATAGGCTGCCGTATCCCGTTGTATGCGTAGGAATGCTGGAGTGAAATCGTTCGAATCGAAGAAGGCTTTGCCTCCGGTATCGGTTGAGAGCGCAGATAGTGTGTCCTGCGAATCATAATTCGAACTAATTTGATTCATCACCGCGGCCCCGGAATAGGCGGCATTGCCGCGTAGGCTGGCGGTTTGTGAATCTCCCACTGGCGGCAGCGCCTCCAGGCCACGCACATCGACCGTGTAGATGGAGAGGTTCGCGCGCACCGATGCATTGATCGCTGCATTTAACGACGCTTGATTTTCGATTCCAGTGCGTGTCAGTCCGCCGGAGAAGAACAGGAGCGATTTTTTCTGCGGAATGCGTTGCAAGGCTTTCGAAACAGCTTCAATCGCATAGAGCTTTACATCTGTGTTGACGTAGTTGTATTCGCTCTCATCCGGCGTATAGGACTGGCTCAGGTCCTGTGTTCCACTCGTCGTTCCATCTCCGCCGGCAGCCATATCCTGGCCTTCATTCCCGTTGTAGCGATTAAGCTGGCGCAGAATCAAGCTCTTATCCGAGGTAAAGTCCTGATCGAGGCTGAGCGAAGTTCCCAGGGACACCAGAGCCACCAGATCGGCTGGCTGCATCTGTTTTTGCACATAATTCTTGGCCGCCGCCACCCCTCGATCCAAATCTTCCACCTGCATGGAGGAAAGATCGAACATCATCACGATGAGTCGCCGGTTTCTCAGCGCAGCTTCATCCACCTTGCCGCTTTTTGAAAATAACTGCATCTGCGATGCGCTTGGACCATTGGTTCCGCTTACCATCTCCTCTTGCCGCGCCAAGTCATGGACATTCTCAAAATCCAAGGAAAGAATATGCTGTGGCTTGCCGTTTTCGAGAACCGTAAAATCGCTAGGCTTCAATCCGACTACAACCTCTCCCGTCTTTTTGTATTTGACAACGACGTTTGTCAGGACAATATCTGCATTAACTTTCAGCGTGAATGAGGTCTGCGCCGCGTTGGAATTTTGTCGTGCAGCGCCTGCCTGCGTGACGACCACACCGGAAAACATTCCCACCAGCGCGGTCAGAACCATCGATCCAGTCCATCCGTTGTAGAAAGTGACGAATTTCCTATACCCTTGCGACCGCATTTCGATCTTCTCCTGATTTGGCTAGTAGCGAAAACGCACCTGAAAGGTGATCTGCCGCATAGCGGCAGCTGCGGTCACCTGACCCTGCGTCGGCGTACCGATATAGCTGTTCACTATGGCATATTGCACCATATTAAAAACATTGGCGGCAGTGCCGCGAAGCTCCAGAGAGAGGTTGCTACGAAAATGGACTGTCTTCGATATCGACATATCTACTGCCACTGTCCCCGGGCCAGGAATAGAGTTACGCGAAGCGTTGCCATATTCGGGCACACCGCTCATGGGATTGATAGGTGGCGAAAAGGCATTCAGGTTAAACCAGCGCCGCAATGTGCCTGCGCCCGCCGTCAGAGAAGAGCCAGGCACTCGATTGGGACGCTGGCTGCCCGCCGAGCCGCGCGCAACATCGGCACTGGTCGCCTGATAGGCAGGCGAGAGTGGCACCCCGGTAGCAAAATCGAATGTCCCGGAAAGGGATAGATTGCTCAAATTATGTTCCACCCACGAACTGCTGGTGAAGAAGTGCTTGTTCGGACCGAACGGTAATTCATACAACCACTGGCCGACAACCTGGTGCCGGATATCGAACGAGGAGTTTCCTTCTTCCGCCAATAGATCTTGTGAATTTTGCGCTACAACTGTGCCTGACTGGCCGATGGAAGAAGAATCATCGATGGAATGGGAATAGGTATAAGTTGCGCCCATCGAAATTCCACCCTGCAACCGCTTATAGGCACGTATTGCCAGCGCATTGTAGTTCGAGAATGCTATCGAATTCTCGTAAGTGAAAGACGGAAACGTCGGGTTAAGCAGGCCGGTCAATTGGCTGTTTGGAGAAAAAACAGAATCCAGGTGTGTCCCTTTGGCTCCGTTATAGTCCAAGTTCAATACGATATTGAGCGGCAACGTGTTTTGAATATCGAGATTCCATACCTGCACGTAACCCAGTAGATAGTTTTTGTTGAAAGCGAAGTTGTTGGTGATGGCGCTCGGCGTCGTGCTGCTCGTAAGCGCAGTGGCCAGCGAAAAGCTCGGCCCGGATTCTGCTGGAACAATATTTGTGAGTGTGTTCGCAAAGGGTGGTTGGTAGGAGAGTTTCTGTACCACTGCGGCGTACTGGCCCGTATTGTAGTTGATGCCATATCCCCCGCGCACGACAGTTCGCTTGGTCGCGCGCCAGGCAAAACCAATGCGCGGGGCAAAATCCCTGCGGTCCGGGTTGATGACGCTGGCCGGATAATTTCCATTGATACTGGAACTGGTATTTGGGTACACCACGGCAAGCTGCGTCAAGCTAGGGGTGAAGGCCAAGTTCGTTAGGCGACTATGCAGCTCTGTGTACGGCGAGTAATACTCATAGCGCAAACCATAGTTCACGGTGAAATTATTCAACGGATGCCAGTCGTCCTGAACGAACAGATCCCACACATTGGCATCGTAGTAAAACTTACCGACGCCTTGCTGGATGGCGGCCTCTTGCGGCAGGCCCAGCAAAAAGTCCGCGAAGTCCGCGCCGGATGCCTGTTGGCCAGTGACGCTTGTGCTGCCAGGCTGGCGGGTGGCAAATCCAGTGAAGTAGAAGCTGCCGGTCACATCGGTGCCGCCTTGCGTGTCGAGATGGATACGGCGATAGTCGCCGCCAAAGCGAAGGTCATGCTTTGTTCCCGTCCAGGAGACTGTGTTCTGAAAGGCAATCGTCTGATTCAACGTGAACTCCGGTGCTTGCTCGCTGACGCCTTGAAACTGAGAAAACACCAAGTTCGGTACTCCGTAATTGAATGGATCGGAACCCAATCCTTGGATACCAGCCTTGGAAGCGACGTCTGTTTTGCCAGTAAAAAAATTACTGATTTGCGCATTCGTCCGACTCAAACTTAGGTTGGCGTTGTCGGTCCACCGTTGATAGCCAATCGCATAACCCAGACGGAGGGAATATTGGTAGGTCTGGTTGGCGCCTCCCAACTGCGGGAAAATGTTGATCAGATCGTTGGCGGAATGATTGAAGTTGAAGTCCGCATTTACATTCTGCGTCAGTCCGTGATTCGTATTTCCGATCAACCCTTGAAGAAATGGCGGAAGCGCGGCCCCGCCGCCACCGGAACCAAAGTTGTGCACAAACCGTCCGCCGACCCGGCTCTGGTTGGTCTGCGTTGTCGTCAGATATTGAAAATTCTGCAGTCCAGCCTGGTTGGGCAGCGGGATATAGAGCAGTAGCGCTTCTGCCTGCGGGCTGATATTGGGAATCATATTCCCAGCAAACTGCTGGCCCGTTGCCGGGTTATAAATGGGTACGACAGTGGTGCCTGTGCCCGTGTAATGGGAAAAATCCCCGCTGCGCTCTGCGGCTGTGGGTACGATGGCGTACTGATTGAACGGCGTCGAATTGCGGGCCAGATGTGCGCTGAAAAATACAAAATTGCTAGTGCTCGGTCTTAACAAGTGAGGAATCTGTGGTGGCCCAAGGAAGTCGATTCCCACCGTGTTGGAGCTGTAGGCAGGCTGAACGAGCGGTGCGCCGGTCACAGAAAATGGCTTGGCATCCAGTGCGGAATTTTCTCCGCTGTAGGAGATGCTGCCATGCGGCTGCATCGGGTTAAAGTGGCCGAAAAATCCTCCGCGAGAAACACGCATATGGCGAAGCTGTAGCTCGGATTGATCAATATTGGCAAGCGGGTTAACTGCTCCCACATGACCTTCTACAGCGACCGATTCTGTGGCAATATCGGAATTTGGTGCAGGTCCCAAGAGAGGTGCGGTGTCTTTCCCTTGTCTACTAACGGCTCCGGTGAAATCGCCTGCCTGCGCTGGCAAGCCAGAGGTCTTCGAAATGCCTTTAACTATTTCTGACCCTTGGTCCTGCCGTGAAACCAGCATCATAGTATAGTCCAGCGCATGCGGACAGTTGTTTTCGTTGACCAATATTTCTTTGGCCTGCGCCGCAAATGCGGAAAACTCCACGCGCACCAAATAGCGGCCGCTATTTGGGATTAACATCGTATAGATTCCGTGAATGTCCGTTACAGTAACGTAATGCTGATCGGTTAGTGTATTGCTCGCTGTGACCGTAACGCCGGGCAGTGGAGTGTTTCCGGATGTCACTACTCCGCGTAATTTGCATCCCACAGATGAAGCAGACGAGCTTGAGGAATCATCAGGATTAGGGACATTCTGGAGACGTGCAGTGGAAGAAGTCTGGGCAGCGGAACTTCGCCGCAACACACTCTTTTCGAGATCAGTCTTCGACGGTGTTGATTGTGCGCTCACATGAACAGCACCAATCGCAGCGGCGCACATCATGATGAGAAGCGTTGCCAGGGGAGTTTTACTGAACATGGCTGCTTCGCCAAACCTCTTAAATGCCTTGCGTTGAATTTACGGAGTTTCCCAATTCTCGTTCATCCAATACTCTGACGAATGAACCTCTCCGTCGCCATCAGGGCTCTCCAGAGCAAGTCGCCGATGCGAAACCTGTTGAGTGTCTGAGTCTCTCGATGAATCCACACGGCATACAGCACAGCGGCAAATCACTCATTCAGATTACTCTCGATCGCACAAGGGAGAGATTTGCTTACCGCCAACGATTCAAAGATTCTGACTGGGCGTTCTACTCTTGTTCGGCGAATTCACTACGCAAAGAAATCCGATACCGGCGTCAACCCTGACAAGAGGTAGGGCGGATCGCGCCGTCGAACTGCATGTCCGCTTTCTCGGAGGAATAGGCGAACGGGCAACCTATTTGTGCTTGCTGCCGATTTCAGTACTGATATTGAATTCCAACGCAACATTCAATACCGGTGGCAAGGAAACGGCGCAAGAACCGGATCAAAGCCAAAGTACGATCGAAAGTGGAACGACCCTTCCGCATCCTGAAGCGGGTCTTCGGATATACAAAACGCAAAACTATGATCATATGCGTAGGTCGGGTGCGAGTCCGCGAATTTGGACGCAATTCTGACGAAGCATTTTGTAGGTGTTGTTGTTCCTCTCATCGGTTTGATCAACGCGGCGATATGATTATGTGCGCATCGGCCCGTCGGGTGGGATAATGGCGGCCTCCTGCGGGCGCAGGAACACCGCAAAGGGCGGGAATCGACGGGCGGAGATGAAAAAAAACGGAGCCTGCGAATCAGGCTCCGTTGGAAAGTATCGCTGATTTTAGGCTGCGGTGGATTTTTTTGCTGCTTTGGTTTGCTGCTTCCGCATGGCCTTTTGTGCTGCCTTCACTTTTTCCTTCGTGGCAAAGTCCTGTTTTACCTTGAGGGCTATGGCGTCAATGTCCACTTTGTAATGCTCGGCTGCTTCCTTAAGCACTTTGCCACCATTCTGTTGCGTCAGTGCTGCGTGAAGAATGACAATCTCCATGAGCAACCGTCCGAGTTCCCCTTCTTCAGCTTTGCGGATATGGGCAGATAATAGTTTTGGAATTGAGTCACTGTTCTTTGCCTTCTTGATGCCGCGATTGTGGGCGACTATTTCCAACCGCCTTTCGTCCAGCATGGCTGTTATCCGTTCCACGATGAAAAGCAGATCGCGTCTCATCAATCGCACGGGAACCGCTGCGACGATAGCGTTCAGAACACGCAGCCCCGTCGCCTGGGCCAGTGCTTCCTCGCGACGGCGCTTCTCCTGTTCGGCCTTCCACTTGGCATCGTCCGCGACCTTCTGCGGGCGTGGCTTTGGATGGGGAGAGCGGACAGCCGTGAGCATCCGCCCGTAGTTTGGTGGACTAGCTAGCGACTGCCATTGCATCGTGCGGTTCCTGCTCCTCAACTTCCGGCTTCGGTTCCAATGCCGCCAGAATGACGGCTGAGGCTTTTTGGATGACTTCAAGACTTTCCGCTAAAAATGAAGCGTTGCCGTGATAAAGCTGGATGTATTCGGCGGACGCGGTTCCCGTTTCCAGCCCTACGGCTTTGCCAATGACAAAGGCAATGGCTTCGGCTTCGGTTTCGCGGACAACCTTGGTGGTGGTCGTGCGGCGGTCGGCTCTGTGCAAAATTTCGTGCGCCAGTTCGTGGATAAGAGTTGAAAATTCCTCGGCCCTCGATTGCCCCGGCAGCAAAACGATCTTGCCGCCGTAGCTCACGCCCATTGCGGGCGCGATGCGCTCATTGAACTCAAGCTCGATGCCCTGAGCATTGATAAAGTCAATCAGCCGTTCGCTGTTTTCTCCTACATCGCCCTTGACGCTGGCGTGTTCGGGAAGTTCTTTGCCTTCTGTCTGCGAAATATCAAAGACGTAGGCATTGCGGAAGCCAACCAATACCGGAACATTCTGTTTGGTAATGTCCTTCTCGGCCTCTTCCTGCGGCTTGCGTTTGACGCCGATAATCGGGGCAAGAATACGGATGCCATGCTCGCCCTTCTTCACTCTGCGGCCAAGCTGGTTCCATGCATACATGCCAGCTACTCGCGTAGCGTCGGGCTTCTGCCGTGCGATTTCCAGAATGTTGCCGAAAGAGTAGTTATGGAAACGGCTCATCGCAGTGAGATATGCTGTGAGCGCATCACTACGTCCCGCCTCAAGCTGCTGGATGAGCAAGTCCACGTTCTGCTGGATGAGTTGTTGCGTGGCAGTTTTTTCCTTACTGCCACGGTTGGCGTTGCGGTTGTTGTTGCTTGGATATGACATTGAAAACCTCCTGCGTGCCGTCTGGGGCGTTTTTTTCTTCCATGAGGAGGCGCACTCACGTCAAACCAAATTTCTTTTGTTGAGTGCTCCCGCTTCATAAAAAAGGCGCAGGAGGGCTAGGGAGGGTTCAGTCACAGGTCGAGCGCAGCGAGCCGGAGGGAAACCTTGACGGGTTCCTCCCTAGCCCGGATAACGCCGCACGAAGCGGGGGCGCTCGATAAAAGAAGAAATTAGGTCCATTTCCGAATTGCTTTTGCTTGTTGCTTTGAACGTCCGTGTTCTTAAACTGATTTGCAATTCTTCCATGCGCACTTTTTTATTGGTCCTCGATGGACCATGTGCAGATTGGGTTCCTTCGTATCAGTTGGTGCTGCTCTCTTTCACGCGGCTTCAAGAGCCAGAAAAAAACTCGCAGTCACCGGGAACACGGCATCGGTAAAAGTCTGATCCTCTTTTCTTAACGTGGAGTGGCGAACAGATTGTTCAGGCCGCGGGCTGAGATGGAGCAAGGGATGTTGCGTTGAACAGCGGCCGATATGTATTGCCAGATACCCAGAGCTTATGCAGTAGCACGGCTAGTTTTCGTGCTACAGCAGTCACGGCTCGTTTCCTTGAACTCTTACCGCCGTGCGCTGCCATCCGCGTTCCCCAGCGTTTGAGGTCGGAATCGGGACTGGAGCGCGTAAGCATTCGATGTGCGCACTGAACCAGTAGTACCCTGAGTTGTCGATTACCCGCTTTGCTGATTCGCATTTGTTTGTCGACCGCTCCGGACTGATGGCGACGCGGAACGAGCCCGAGATAAGGGCCGATATCGCGCGATTTCTCGAAGCGGTGCGGATCACCGATGGTCAACACGAATTTCAATGCGGTGACCGGGCCTACACCACTGACCTGGCGAAGCCGTGCAGTCTCCGGATAGCGGGTGCGAGCGAGATGCTCGATGCGTTTGTCAAACTCGCGGATTTGCTCCGTGAGACGTGCGATGTTCTCGACCAAAGGAGCCAAGGCGGGTTGGAGCAAGTCAGGGATATACGGGGCCGCTTTGGTGATGAAAGATTCTGTGGTCGACCCCGGCAATCGTGAGCCTGAGCTTTTCACCATGCCGCGAACTGCGTTGATCAGCTTGACTCGTGTGCGAACCAAGAGATCGCGTGCATTCATACAAACCACATCTTCGTAGCCCGATTTACCCCGGCTCCGAATGGGAGAGAGGAGTTTGGGATCGGCACGTGCGAGACGCGCAAGCATCTGTGCGTCCGCTTCATCGCTTTTCCTGTTGCTAGCGGAGATCATCGGAATCGCACCCGTGTTGGCCACGATGACCTCGTGTCCCCAGCTCGACAACAGTTCATATATCCACCGTGAATGTGTTCCTGCCTCGATAGCGATTCGGCAGCGCGGAATATCTCTGAAGTATCTCTGGAGTGTTTCAGCACTGTTCCGAATCCGCCCTTGAGCCAGAACGGTGGCTTCTTCGCTCAGCACACAGCAATAGCTATAGCGATCTCCGAGGTCAATACCGATCGTGACAGATCCCTCACCGGCTTCGTAACTGTCCTGCAAATCATCGACTACGCCCAACAGTCCGCTTTTCGCCATACATCCTCCTTCGCGGGGCGGCGTCGGGGCCGCCACCGCCTCCTCATCCCCATCTTTCACCCAGGAGCGAAGCGAAGGAAAAAACGCCCCAGACGGCACGCAGGGTGAACGACCAAGTGGCGGAACGTAGGGGCGAACGGCGGGCGCGGCCAAGTGCCAAACACGCACTACCGTTTGGCGCGCGGACGTGCTGTCCGAAGACCCGGCCCGCAGCGGCCAAGCGAAGGGCACATTCCGCTGCGCGGAAGTGGAAAAAAGACGCGCGAAGCGCTTACCTTGCTGTAGGCGGTAAAGCGTTCTCCCGGGACAGAACGCACAATGGCGTTATCTGAGCTTTGCCATAGCGAGTTAGAACTTAAGATCGCATGATTTTCATTAAGGATCAAAAAGAGAACAAAGATCGAAAGAGATACGCTCGCTCTATCAGGTATCAGAGGGGAATGATGTCGCGGGGCCACTCAATATGAACTTAGCATTTCTCTGATGAATGGGGCTCTATCGCTTACACCCCGGGGAGCGCCATTTGGGTCGATTCCATTGTCTGAAGATCGTGTAGAAGGACAAAACTTTAGGACATGCATCTTCCCCCGCACAAAACTACACGGGCTATGTCACCGTTCGCGCGATAGCTTTCAATGAGCGGCGTGGCAGGGTATACGATTACAATTTCTACACTGACAAGCGGATCGGTTGGGCGCTTCCGAGGACTTCTCTTCAACGATGCAGGAACGCTGTCCATGATTGCTACGGAGATTGAGGATGGGGTTCCCAGTTCATAGGCTGCATCGATAAGCGGTACGAGCCGTTCGGAACGTCTTTAGACCGGGTTACTACCACCATACATGCGTGGGGCAAATGCCTTCCAAACCATAAGAGTCTGGAAGTCAAGGCAATCTCGTCTTGCGAGTATCGTATCGATCAGTATATGAATGTCGCTGAGGAATGTGGCTTTTTCCTGGTACTGTTCATCGAGTAGTTTCTTGATAGGAGAAACCACGTTTATATGAAATTTCTCCAACTCTTCATCGGGAATATTTTTTAAGATGGTCTCTTCCTTTGCAAATGCCAGCGTGGCTGCTCCCGTGATTCCGGGGCGATAGTGCATGGCAAGATGTTCATGTTGCGGAAGCTTCGGACGGGGCCCGACTAGGCTCATATTTCCACGCAAGACGTTGAAAAGCTGGGGAAGCTCATCGAGCTTGTACCGGCGTAGGAATCTTCCGGCGGAGGTGAATCGCGCGTCTCCTGCTTTCGTGACGCACGGCCCTCTGCCCACGTCATTGTGGAACATGGTACGAAACTTATAAATCGTAAATGTACGCCTGTGCAATCCAACACGTTTCTGACGAAAAAGAATTGGCCCGGAAGAGGTAAGACGGACAATTAAGGCCACAATCAGCATGATGGGCCACAGCAAAAGTAACGCTGGAACAACAGAACTTAAATCGAATAGACGCTTCCTCCGGGATCGCGACCATGGACTGCCTTCGGTCCGTACATCCTCTCGCCATTGAAAAAGACGTACAGGCCCAATAGCCACTCTTGGATTGCACAAATTAACAACCTCTGGACCCAAAATGGGCTGGATGCTCAATAGGGCCACCTCTGTGATTGATCAATTGGGAGATAGAGCAAACTATTGTGCAGCGAATTTTGCAACAAATGCCTCGCCCAGTCCGGATGGGTTCTGGAATCCAGGGGACGCTCCATTGGTGATGCCTGCTACGTAAGTGTTCATTCGTCCATCGGTAGCAACATAGGGAAAGAGTGGAGTATCTATGTTTCCGTGGTTAACCCATTGCTGGGTCAATGCCTTTGGAAAAGCGACGGTGCGAACGGATGTACCGCCGGATGACATCGGACTATTACAGTCAAGCCCGGCACCGATCAATGCTATCAGGCCACCGGTTTTACTATAGTTGCCCACAGAGCGTACCAATATATTTGTGGATTTCACGATGACGTTTAGACTCAGTTGTCCGTAATACGTTAGCTATAAAAATACATTTAATCTGTTGATCAGAACAAGAGTGGGCTGGCTGGTAATGCCAGGGCCAGGAACTCAGCCAGCAGAAATATTTTGGCCAGCGAAGCGAAGCGTGTTCCCCAATTTTTGTATGCTTTTTTTAGAGCATTTCCAGAACGACGCCTGTGGGATTGCAAAGGGCGCAATTCTATTGGCGTTTTGTGGGAGATGGTGTGTGGAGTAGGAGGCACTTTGATGACCGGCAGGCCGTGGTTGGTGAGACTATGGCGTTTGGCTATATTAGCATTGGGTATGCTGATGATCTCAGCCCCACTTTTCGGGCAAGCAGTACCGGCAGCAAAAAGAGCCGGCGATCTTCAAGTTGGAGGCAGCTTCAATCTGGCAAGCCCGGACTACGGCTCCGAGAAGCTCTTCGGGTTTGGAGTTTACACGACATTTGACTGGAGCCAGCATCTTGGTGTGGAGCTTTCCTTTCGTCAGCTCCTTGATCCAGATGCTTCTCGTAAAATTTACGAGCGGACGTATGAAGTTGGTCCTCGTTATGTATTGCATTACGGCCGCTGGCAGCCTTATGCCAAATTCCTGGTAGGCCGGAGTATTTTTCAGTTTCCTTCCGATCCTCGTCATCCAAATGATGGTCCAGTGGCAAACCTTGCCTACACGATGTGGGGAGGCGGTTTCGGTGTGGATTACCTGCTGCGCCCGTCCATCAATCTCCGTGCCGATTACGAATTTCAACGTTGGGGCAGTTTTCCACCGCATGGATTAAGTCCGCGGGTGTTGAGTTTCGGCGTGGCTTACTATTTTCATTAGTTTTGTTGCAGGATATTCTTATGGATCTCAGGGTCGCTCAGAAGCGTCTGCTTTTCTTCCCGCTCACCATTCTATTGGGAGCGGGGAATTGTTTCGCGCAAACCACGATCCATGTTCCCTCCGATGTTGCGACCATCCAGGGAGCTATCAATCAAGCGCAGAATGGCGACACCATCATGGTTTCGCCAGGCACATACAACGAAAATCTAAAGTTTGATGGAAAGTCGATTACCGTCACGACCGGCGCAAAGTCCTATACAGATGCTGCGGTCACAACAACAGTTATCAAGGGAATGAACAATGGCCCTGTAGTGACCTTCCAGTCTGGAGAACCTCCGACGACGGTCCTCAACGGCTTTACCATTCAAAATGCGCATGGGAGCAGCGGATCTCCTGTGCTCGGGGGCGGAATCGCAATCAGCAATGCTTCTCCGACAGTGACAAACAACCTTGTGACGAAGAACTACGGCTGCGGCATCATGATTATCAATAACAGTGCAAGTCCGCTAGTTCAAGGGAACGACATTAACGGAAATCTATACACGGCAAATATTGAGGAGACTGATTGCGAGGCTTCTCCTTCAATCGCCGCCGCTTCGGGGGCTGGGGTCTTCATCGCGAACGCGGGGAACGTGCAGTTCATTGGAAACGTCGTTGAGAATAATGCAACCAACCCTGCCAATGATGCGGGAGGTACAGAATCGACCGGTGCTGGCGTGACCATAAACGCCCAAACTTCATTGTTTCAAAACAACATTATTCGCAATAACTACGCAACTCTATCTAATGGTCTCGGTACGGGACTTGGTGCTCCAATCCAAAAACTGATGCTCATCAATAACCTGATCTACGGAAATGTAGGCCGCGAACGATATGATAACAGCGACCAAGTCGGAATCGTCGGTCCATATTCAGGCTCCGGCCCTCCCTTGGAGCTGACGGAGATCAATAACACCATTTACGGCGGCGAAGCTCTGACACTCTATTTTGGACCTTCCACCATCGCCAACAATATTTTCTACAACGCCAGCAATGTTGGTTTTATGGAACAAAACGCTGGTTTGAATTGTGCCGACCCACCTGCAGCAAATTCGCCACTCACGATCAACAACAACGATATTTTCAACACTGAAACACTGGAGGAAAGCGGCTGCACGCTGGGATCCGGCAACATCGCCGTTGACCCCGCGCTGCGTGATCCGGCCAACGGAGATTTTCACGAACAGGCGAGTTCTCCAACGGTCGCCGCGGGTGATATCAATGCATCACAGGTTCCGCACGCTGATTTGGATAATAAAGCCCGCATCGTCTGCAATACCGTCGACATGGGTGCGTACGAGTTGCGTCCACATCCTCCGATCGCGTTGACCAGTTCACTTAATCCTGCGCCCGGCGGCAGTTCCATCACGTTCACAGCCGCCTTGACCGGAAATTGCAACGTCCCCACCGGCATAGTGACTTTTTTGGATGGAGGACAATCCATTGGCACTGGAATCTTGAATGGATCGGGGGTTGCGACATTGACGACCTCGTTTCTAGTGGTGGGGCAGCATCAAATCACCACAACCTATCCGGGCGACTTCAATTTTGATAGCAGCACTTCCGATGTTCTCATCCAGACCATTACAGGCGATCCGAGCTTTACCGCCTTGAGCGTGTCGCCGAACCCGGCGGCGGCCTACTCTCCAATCACTTTGCAGGGCTATGTAACTTCGCCGTATGGTACTCCGACCGGGCAGGTGAGTTTTTTTGCGGGCCCAAATCCGGTTGCGACAGCTGCACTCGACGCAGCGGGCCGCGCGACCGCAGTCGTTTCGACATTGGGAGCGGGAATATATGCGATGACTGCCCACTATGGGGCCGACACACGGTTCCAGCCCAGCATTTCACCGGCAATCCAGGAGACGGTTTACGGTGCAAATACTGCGACAACTTTGAATTCCAGTTTGAACCCAGCGGCGGCAACGCAAACCGTAACATTTACGGTATCGGTGCGGGCGACACAGGGCAGCACGCATACTCCCAGCGGGACCGTCACGCTATTCGATGGCGGCAATCTTCTGGGAACCGCACAGCTTACGGCCAGCGGAACCGCATCGTTTGCCAGCAAATTTTTGTCTTACGGTGTGCATACGATCACAGCACGCTATGGCGGCTCCGGCGATTTCAATCCGAGCAGCGCCACCTTGTCGGAGTCAGTTACGTTGATCGGAACGTCTATTTCGCTGTCTGTGACGCCGAACCCCGCCAATGCTGGACAGATGGTGACCATCACTGCGACAGCCGCTACTTCCGTGCCGGGTGCCGCGACGATCGGGATGGTAACGTTTCGGGATGGAACAACCGTGCTCGGGACAGCTGCAATCGGCGGGAATGCGGCCGCGACCTTTACAACCTCCGCACTCGCCGTGGGCACGCATCCGCTTCAGGCGAGTTTCTCCGGCAACGCCGACCTTGCGGGGAGTGTTTCGCAAGTTGTCAATGAAGTGGTTCAGGCATACGGCTTTACGGTGCAGTCATCGAAGACTGCGATTTCGTTGCCTTCGGGAGATTGGACCGAGGTTCCGGTTACCATCGCTCCCTTAGGCGGGTTCAAAGGTACTGTACAACTGAGTTGCAACAATCTCCCCAATTATGCGCTTTGTACGTTTCCGAACGGAGGGTCGGTCTCGTTGACCTCCGGCCCAAAGACGATCCAGATGGTTTTGAGTGCAAGTGATGTCTATGGTTATGGAAAAGAAAAAGGACAGACATCAACCGGCGAGAGCAGCAGTTACCTAGCGATAGCTCTCATGCCCCCCTTCGGACTCTTATGCTTTGCACGGCGGAGGCGGAGCGTAACACTATGCATCACGCTGTTTGTAGTGGGAATCGCGTTGCTGCTTGGAATGCAGGGGTGCAGCGGCAAATGGCCAAGTAAAACTGCGCCGGGAACCTACTTGGTTACTTTAAGCGGAACAAGCGGCGGCAACAGTCCTCAAGTAGGCACTACGACAATACAACTGTCGGTCACGCCGTAGGCGGACTTCTTAACCAGCGGTAAGAATGAGCTGCCTAAATCCATTCATTCTTTTTCTTCTTTTTTTCTTGACATGATTGCGCTTCGGGGCGTACCTTCGCGAATCATATTATCGCCTTGGCCTCTTGTGGCACGCAGCTATGATTGAAAACGCCGCGAAGACCTAAAAAAGTCTACTCCTAAATTCCAACTCGCACGGTGTGGAGGAAACTATGAAGAGTATTAAGATTTTTGCCTTGGCCATTGCTCCAATCATGAGCTTATCGATGATGGGGCAGAAACTCACTTTCCAATCCCCAGTAGCCAGTATGAGCGCATCTTCCCCTGGCGGAGTCATCGGGCGCCCATCCGTCTCTGGCGTTTACTTCACTGCTGCAGGAAGCAGTGGCCCCTCGGTATATGGAGTGACGAGCCAAGGGGGTACTCCTCAGCACGTGCTGACCTACATCAACGGGGGTGGAGCGAATCAGCAATTTAGCAATCTTTCCAACCCTCTTTACAATGGGGCTACTATAGCCAGCACTTCCACTCCAGGATTGACGGCGATGAACGGTTACTTATATCTTGCATTTGCCGATGTGTTAGGAAATAGTTATATTATTAGCTCTCAAGATGGAATCAACTGGACCGGTCCAACTATCAATGTATCAAACGGACTTCCCGCCGGTACCCAGTACAATCCGTCCCTCACCTCTGATCCATCGACAGGCACAATCTACGCTGCATACGCTGATGGTACCACCCACACACCAATTGTCTGTAGTTGGGTTCCTGGAAATAACCCAACCTGTCACAGTTATACATCTCTCCGTACAGAGAACTTCAATCCAGGTATCGCTTTTTATGATGGTCTCGTGTATCTCGGTTATGCAGATCGTGGGGATAATCACTGCCTGTACTTCTACAAATACACTCCTTCGACCGCCGCGATGACTAATTGGATGCCACTCGGGTGCAGTCAGCAGACTTCTTCAGGCCCCAGTCTGGCTGTATATAACAACTACTTATATATAGCCTATCGCAGTAATGACAGTAGCATAAAGTTCACGGTGGAGGTCAGTACAGATGGCAATACCATCAACACCGCCAACCGAATGCAGCCTGGGTTCGCTGTCGATGGGTATCCATCGTTAGTCAATGTAGGCTCTGCTCTGATGGGCATCTATTCCAGATCCAACTATCTCACCACTACCCTCGGCAATTAAGCCTCCCTCGGCGGACGGTCTTTCGAGATCGCCCGCCCGTTTTCAGTTGGCTTATTGGGGTGCGTTTCAACTATTGAACAGGAGAAAAGTATGTGGCGCGTTCTCTTGTTATGTTTACTCTCGGCCCTGACATCCGCTAGCAACGCTCAAACGTGGTATGGGTCGATATCAAGTAGTTTCTTACGAATGCACAAGACTAAATGGCTATACCATGGTTCGCGCTACAACCCGCCAACTAGGGAGACTGCTGACTGTTAGTCTATAGAGATAAGTTTAGATCGTCGTTTTTCGGCAATTTCCATTGATCCGTAGTCTGCTCTATTGAATTATTTTCTACCTTCGTGAATTCCACCGCGGCGGTCTTACTCACATCGCGGCTGAGGTTTTCTCCGAGAGACGCGGCATGATTGGTGTAGATGTGAGTCTCGTGCGAAGCCCGCGAGACGGAGACATAGGCAAAGCGGCTGTTGATGAGTTCCGGGTGAACCTCGGTATCCATATTGACCAGCACGCGCTCGGCGGTGATTCCCTGGGAGCTGTGCGAAGTCACAGCGTAGCCGTGGTCGAAGTGGCGCATTTCGTTGGCATCGAATCCAACCGCTTTGCCGTTATCCATGCGGACGGAGAATTGCCCATTCTGGCTGATGTGTTCGATGGTGCCGAGGTCGCGGTTGGCGACATGCAGCGAACGATTGGGTGCCGTGAACTGGATGCGGTCGCCCACAGAAAACTCCCGCTCGATCTCGCGGTAAGCACTGATACCGCGCAAGCGTGAGGGATCGTAGGTGACTTGCTCCCCATCCGGTTTCTGTACGGTGACAAGATTCTCTTTCGAGTTCGCTGTTGCGACCTGGGCATAGCTGCCGCGTTCGACGCCAAGTTCTTTGCTTCCACGGATGTAATGCAGCACATCCCCCGCCTGATAGTGCGCTGCCCAGGCACGCTCCGCGCCGGTCATATCGTTTCGAGGCGTCAACACGCTCATGGTGTGATCGGCAGATAGCACAATACCTAATGTCTGCAACTCCGCACGGACGGCCCGATTGATCTCGTGACGTGAGGCATTGTCGGGAGAGACGATGAGCGTGTTTTCAGGATGGGCAGCGTAGCTTTTCGCAATCGCCGCGATGCGCTGTTGTGGATCGACGATTTCCGTGATGCGGCCCTGTTGTTCTAACGCGGCGATGGCCGGAACAATCTCCCCTTTCGACAAATGCTCGACGACCCGCAGCAATTCCGGGTCTTTCTGGCGCACAATCTGGTCAAGCTGGGCGGTGTGCATCCCGGCCTGCTGCAACTGCTCGAAGGGTTTTCCCGCATCGACGGCCTGGTGCTGGCGGGTGTCTCCGATAAGAAGTACGCGATCCTCGAAGCCGATCTTTTCCAAAAAGTCGCGCACCTGTTTTGTGCTGGCGAGGCTCGATTCATCGACGACATAGAGATGGCGGCTGCCGGTTTCACCGACGGACGCCTCCTGTGCGGACCGCGCCAGAAAAGCCTGTAAGGTATCGGCGGACATGCCCGCATCGCGGAGCTGCTGCGCGGCGCGAGAGGTCGGGGCGAAGGCTTCCACCACGTAACCCTGTTGCTCGGCCCCATTGCGGATGGCGGTAAGAGCACTGGTCTTTCCTACTCCCGCGCTGCCTTGCAAACCCTGAACCGTATCCCGCGAGGTCAATACCTGCTCGATAGCGGCGCGTTGTCCGGCATTGAGTTGTGGGCGGGCCTCTGTAAGCGCCACGGCCTTCTGAATGGACACGATCGGTGCGACCTGATTTTGCCCCTGCTGCATCCGATGAATCACATCCTGCTCGGCCCGGATGGTGAGTTGGGTGGTGAACTGCCGCCCGGTGTCATGCTTCTGCCCCGGCATCTCCTGAAACTCGCCCGAAGCAATCCGCGTCTCGAAGCTGGCGCGGACCTGCGGGTAAGTGACCTCGCCCATGCCGCGCCGGAGCGCGTCCCGGAAGATGGCGCGTTCATCACTGACCGCCTCACGCTCAAAGAGCCTGTCCCGTGCCCAGGTGATGGTTTCGCCCGCGCTCATTTGTTTGCTTTCCCGCTGTTCCAATGCGCGGGCGCGGGCCTCGGCCACCACCTTGTCGGGCTGGTGGCCGAACTCTGCGGCAAGCTGGCGGTGCGCGGCAAAGACTTCCGCAGGAGAGAGGATTTCTTTTTTGTCGCGTGTTGAATGAGCGGCGATCTGCGCTGCCTCCGGTCCCTCGTGGCCGGTCTTCTCAAGGTACTCGCGTATCTGCTGGCTGCGCGGGCTGGAGGCATCCAGATATTCCTGCGAGTAGCCTTTGATTTCGGGAGCGCCACTGCGTCCGGGTTCGATCTCGTAGCCGAGAGCGCGGAGCCGATACATCAACTCCGACTGATAAACGGCGGTGACGAACTGCTGGCTGTCAAAGAGTCCCTGCGGCTGGAGAGCGCGAAAGCTCCCATCCTCGCGCCCGGTCATGTTGAAGACGACGACATGCGTGTGAAGCTGCGGAGCCGCATACCCATCCACGGGCCGGGCAGTGTCATGCTCGAACTTCGCCGCGACAAATTGGCCGGTTGTTTCGGCAGGATGATTGCCGCCGATGCGGGCCTGCGTGTACCGCTCCAACTCATTCAGTGCGGCGTTGACGGCCTCGCGGTGGGCTTCGCGTACCCGGTCATCGCCGCCGACAAGCGCAGTGAGCGAAACAGATTTGGGAGCGGAAAAGGTAGCATCCCACCCGGCGCGATGCTCTACGGACGTAACGGTTTTCCCCTCTGCGTTCTGGTAAGTGTGGGATTGGCGATGCTGGACAAGCTGCTCGGCGGTCGCCGGATGCTGACCTTCCGAGAGGCGCGCAAACTCTTCTGCGCCCACGGCTCCGGTAAGGCCGAATCTCTCCGCCAGGCTACCGTGCCATTCGCCCTGAACGGTCTGCCCCTGGCTCCAATAACTCTGGTCGGGCGACGTGAACTCTTTGGCGTGATAGGTCTGCGCCTGCGATGCGGAGAGCGGTTTCGAGATGGTCAGCATGGCTAGACTCCTAGGGAGAAGCGGCCTTGCGCCTGCGTGTGGGCGTCATCTTCAACCTCATCCGTTATGGCTTCCGCTTCCTGCTCGACGGGTTCCGGCTTCCGTGCCTGGAGCGTGGCAGGGTCAAAGCGAAGCTCGTCATCTTCGAGCAGGCGCGGCTCGAAGGCGGGCTGCGTTTTCGGCAAGTCGCAATAGGAAAACGAGAAGCGGGCGACATAATTGCCCAGCTTCAAGAAGGCGTGCATCGGGTCCAGACCGGAGATTTCCGAGTCCATCACCAGAGGCTCGGCCTGCCGGTCGAGCGCGAAGTTTCTGCCCGCGCGGAATCCATCGAAATGTGTCTCCCGCATCCGCTCGATTTCGACTTTACCGATGGCGGCGCTCACCCATTCGGCGGCTTTCGGTTCTGTGGTTTTGAGAAAGATTTTGGTGGCGGGCTGCGATAGCATCACCTCGGCAATATGGCCGTAGATGACTTCTAATTGAGCTTTCCCCTGAAAGCCAAGCACCAGTGGGTTTTTCGATTTCCGGTTTTCCGTGATCGCTGTGTGCAACTGCGGTAGTCGTTGCAGGCTTGCCAGCTCGTCCAGCACAAACCATACCGGACGCTGGTTTTCTGTCGGCGCGTTCAGCAGACGCAACACCAGCAAATCAATCCAGAGACTATTGAGGGGACGCAGGGCCTCGCGCTCGCTCGGCTGCGAGGTAATGAAGATCCACCCCTGCCGCTCTTTCGCCCATTCGGTTGCGCTCCATGTGCGTTTCGCCTGTTCTTTCCGGGGCAGCATTCGCAGGCTGTCGGCAATCAATCCAAGCGAAGCGAGGACGCCATTGCGCTGCTGCTGCGCGCCTTTGGCAATCATCATCGCCATTTCGGTGCCTTGCACTCGGCGGTCAATCTCGTCCGGGTTCGACATCCACTGCACAAGCTCCTGCGGGGATGGTCCGAAGGTGAGCAGATGGGCAAATATCTTCTGCGGCGTCTCGACGAAAAACTCACCCTTTTTATCGGTTGTCGGCTGGTACAGAGATGCGGCGACGGCCTTTGCTTCGGCCTTGCGGCGCAACTCTTCGGCTGGTCCCCAATAGGGGCAACGGCGGTCCAGAGGATTGAGGATAATGTCACCATTCTCCGGCCTGTAAAATCGCTGTACGAACTCGCAGGCCGGGTCGTAGACGATGGCTGAATGGCCCCGGCTCTGTACCTGCCGGAGTATCTGCATAATCAGGCTGGTCTTGCCCGATCCGGTGTCTCCCATCAATTCGATGTGCTGGTCTTCAAGCCTGAGCGGAATCCGCATCATCTTGTCGTAGTCATCGGTTTTGATTCCAATGCCGTCTCCCTGCACGGCTTTGTTGAAGGCTTTGGGCGAGACGAGAAACGGACCTTTCAGCCGCCTTCCGTACTTCATCTGCTTGCGGCGGCGAATGTCTTTGACAATCGAAAACGGAAGCTGCAAGCCCAGCGCCAGCACGCCGAAAAGCAAGGGCGTCTCAAAGATGCTCCAAAGGCTCTCGCCTGCGTAAACGGTGCTTTGGAACCAGGCATGGAGCGGCTTGTCGAGATAGGCAATCTGTGACCCGCGATAGAGGAAACGCAGGCCAGCGGTGCGAGCCTGCGGTGAAAGCTGAAGAGGCAATACTTTTCCATTTGCCTGCGGCGTCGAACCCTTCTGCACATCTTCCTCAGTCGCAATGCGGGCGTGCCGGTCGCTGTCGGAGACGATGAGAAGCTGGTACTTGTCCGTTTTGTGCATGACGCCTGCGACCTGGGTTCGCAGGTAGTAAGGCAGATAAAACTGTTGCAAGGGCGTCAGCGCAAAACTGAATCGGAGATAGAGAAACAGCCCTGCCGCAACGATGGAAAGGAAGACCGCGCCCCAGATATAAATCGGCGTCTGCGGCGGCCAGATAATCGTTTCTTTACGTCCCCATTGTGTCGTTGCCATGACTACTCTCCTGCGCCGCGATAGCTTTCCATGAGTTCGGCAGCTACCCGGTGCTTGTTCGATTTCACGTACAGAAGCATTTCCTTGAACTGTTCCGTGCTCCATTGCTCACCGCGTAGAAGCGGCTCAAGGGCGTTGATGAGAACGAGCCGGAGCGCCTGAATCTCGGTAAACGAGGCGGTATTTTCAACCTCTCTCACCTGTTCCCGGCTCGCGGAAAGCAGGTTTTCGCGTGCCCATTCGCCAAGCAACTGACCGCGCTGTGCGGCCTGTTCCGCGAGCATCTTTGCCTCTGCCTCGGTAAACTTCCCGCCCACCGTAACGGTGCGAACGATGCTGCGGCGCTTGCCTCGTGAGCCGTTCTCAGAATGTTTTGCCATCGTTCCCACCTCTCTGACCGGCGCGGCGCTTGCTGGCGCTGGCTCGGTGAAAGTTATTCGGCTGTATAGAGTTGGGCGCGCAGCGCCAGCTGGCGCTAATTAGCGCCAAGCAGCACCCTTTCAGGGGTGGAGTGTCATAATTCTTCCGGTGCGCAGCACCGTCTCCGCACGACCACAGATTTCGATGGAGGTTCATGCCTTCAGTGCCCGCACGGATTCCGTGGACTCCACCCCGGCAGCAGGCTTCCTGGAGGGCTGCCTTGCGGCTTCTATAGCGGTGGCTCTTCTCACACGCAACGTGGGAACAATCCGGATCGCCTCCGGAGTCTTGAGAAAATCCTGAAAATCGCGGTCTTTCGAGAAAACATAGTAGAGGGCCTTATTCACCACATCGTCCGCCGATGCGTGGATGAAAGCGGCGTACTGATCGACCTGCGTTGCGGTGGCTTCTTCCAGCCGGACAGATGCGTTGATCTGGCGGCTTTTGATGACTTCAAGTAAGGGCATACCATTTCTCCTTTGGTGGTAAATTAAGTAATCTTTCTGCGGGCAATCATGCGCCGTGCTGTCTGTGCAATCTCCCGTGCGCGAAGGGAGCAAAGCGAACTTGGAGCCTCGAAGCGGCGGCGCGTTTCCAGCATGTTGATAACGTCGTCCATCGGAATGTCTTCGATGAGCCAGAGCGTGGCCGAGGCGACATCGACTGTCCGCTGGGCGTAGTAGTGGGGATTGGGTTTGTCGGCACGGCATGAAGCCAGCGCGCGCGTGAGTTGTACAGCGTCTTTTCCGCTGGCGAGTTCATGCAGAATCCACGCCCAATCGTGCTCGGAATTGGTGCGCCTGCGAGGTTGCTTTTGCAACGGGATTACAGGAGATAAAAGCGCGACATCGGACACTGGAATATCCAGCCGGAAGTCGCCGAGATTCCAAGTGGAATCGCTGGGATATTCGACGGTGACTGGATACGCGGGGTCGTACTTGCAATTCAGAAATCCCGGTACACGGAGAACACGGTTACAGTCGGTACAAGCGGGATCCCCGCCAAAGACAATGGCGAGCAGTTTGAGTGTGCTTTCCTGTTGCTCGAAGTCGAAGCCTTCGACCCGCCAAAGCACCTGATACTTACCGGATGAAGTTGAGAGAATTGCGTTTGGAGTGGGGACTGCATCGGAGGCGCGGAGCGCAGCCTGGCGGTCCTCGCCATCCGTGTCGATATCTATGTAGAGATGCCGCACTGCGGCGATGCTCTCTTTGGTGCGCTTCCGGCTGCCAGAGCGAAGCGGATTGGCAGCCGCATAGACATTGAAGCCGGTGGCGTTCTCGTGCGTGAGCCAGCCGAGAAAACGAGGTGCCAGCGCACGCTCCAGCGGCACGATCCTCTGAAGCGTACCGCATGGAGATTCCCGCCGTAGAAACAAGGCAATAGTCTCACCTGGAGCGAAGCAACGGGTGAGAAAGCCGACAGCGATATCCGTTGCGATTCGAGTTCTATGCTGCGGCATGTTGCACCTCGAAGACCGGATCGATCAGGAAGCGTTTCGCGTCGCGGTCATATCCACGAAGAGCCAGCACTTCGCGGATGACCCGGCGGCCTGGTTGCCGTTCGACATGGACGACGAAGTCGACGGCCTCTGCGATCTCCGCTTCGGTGTCGGAGAAGGTCGTCTGCGCATGGTTGCGCATGACGAGATTGGCGAAACGATGAAGGGCCTTCTCTGCTGAATTGGCATGGATCGTTGCCAGCGAACCGGCATGACCGGTGTTGAAGGAATCGAGCAGCGTGCGCGCCTCGATTCCACGCACTTCGCCGAGGATGATCCGGTCCGGTCTCCAGCGCAGAGCGGACTTCAAAAGATCGTCGAAAGAGATATTTGCTTTGAAGGTGTCGGTCTGGCATTCGACCGCCAGGATGTTCGGCTTCTGGATGTGCAACTCCGATGTATCTTCAATGACGACGATGCGGTCCTGTTCCGGGATTGCATTCGCCAATATCCGCAGCAGCGTGGTCTTTCCCGTGCCCGTTCCGCCGCTGATCAGCAGCGTTTTCCCGCTGCGAATCTGCTTCTCCAGAAAATCCGCAAGCGGGCGCGTCAGCGTGCCGCGAGCGATGAGGTCATCGACCGTGTAATGGCGGCTGGTGAATTTCCGTATTGTGAGCGCGGGCGCCGGGCGCACAACCGGAGGAATGACCGCCGCCAGGCGGCTTCCGTCTGGGAGCTGCGCGTGCAGAACTGGGTTGTCCTCATCCAGCCTTTTGCCGAGTTGGTTGGCAATCACTTCGAGGCCGGTGCGGAGCCTGCCGGCGTCGAAGGAAATCGTTGTTTCCGGTCGCACGATCCCGTCACGCTCGTACCACCATGAGGCATCGGGATTGCCCATGATCTCGCTGATGCTGTCGTCCAGCAGCAGCGGCTCAATCGGGCGAAGAAATGGAAGGATCAACTCGAAACTCATGGCGGTCCTCACAGCGATGGAAGCCCAGCGCTTCGCCGGGCTTCCGTGAGTGAAGAGGAAGGGGCTATATGGCCGCTTCCTCGACAGCAACTTCCTCGTGCTCCTGGTCTTCCGCACCCGACTTCTCGGCGCGGTCCAGCTTCAGGATCGAATCGACCCGGATCTCCCAGATGCGGTGCTTGGTGTCCGTCTTCTTGCTGTCGTACTCCCGGCTGCGCAATTCGCCTTCCACCTGGATATGCTCGCCCTTGGTGAGCGTCTTGGCGAACTCCGAGAGCTTGCCGAAGACGATGCAACGGTGCCATTCGGTGTGCGAGACGTACTGGCCGCTCTTCTTGTCCTTATAGGAGGACTTGGTTGCCAGCGAGAGCGTAGTAAAGCTGTGGTTGTTGGCGGTGCGAACTTCTGCATCGCTGCCGAGGAAGCCGATGAGGTTGATTTTGTTCTGATACATGATCGTGTCTCCGTTTGTTGAATTTCCCGAACTTGATCGGGTCACACCGGGCGGAGCCAAGCGAGAGGCCCCGACTCCCAAGTGCCAAGCTCTGCATTTACGGAGGGTCCGTCGCAGATGGAAACCGTAACCCGAAGGGCGGCGTACATCCGGGGTCCCCGGCACGCGATTGTTGCGTGATGGGGTGGGTTGCCGAAGCAGAAGAACGCCGTGCCGCAGGGCGTCGGATAGGCCCGAAGCCGTGACCGAGCAAAAGGCGGGATACATAACGGCAGACACATGTCGGAACAAAGTTTTCATTCGCATTCTGGTGGAAGAAGTCCGTCGCCATTGCAGCTTCCCTTCCGTGGTCAAGTGCTCCGTGAGAGGAGCGCAGTCGAACGCCGCCGTTGCACGTCGAACTGTTCTCGTTCGCGCGCCCCACCATGCACGGGGACAGGTTGGGCAGAGCAGCCGGATTGGCAGCAAGTCTGAACATCGCATCGTCTCAGGAAAAGTCGGTTCGTTTCCCTCTAGTTGAATGCCTGGTCTGCCCGGAAGCGCACGATGGTCAATCCGAGAGGATTCACGGCCAGTTCATTGTTCTTCACGTTCTCGCGGAAGACATAGGTCACACTGGCGGTCCATCGCTCCCGCTTGAGTTCGGTATGGTCCGCCGGGTTGGTGTACACCTTTTCAAACTCGATCCGTGCTGAATACGGAGACTGACGCAGGTCGTCCAGGATGACATTTTTGACTTCCACATCCACATACGGGAGCGTGCTGTCGTTCCGGTATGTCAGAATGATGTTGTCCTTGCGCTCCTGGTCAATCACGGCCCGCTGCACATCGCTGTTGAGGAAATAAAGCGAGTTCGTCTGGTCGCGCTCGATGGTGAAGCGATTGCGCGAGAAATACAACTCGGCCCAACGCGTGAGGTAATACTTGTTCTCTGCCTCCTGCGGGCGGTACTGGAAGTTGCGATAGTCGATCGCCTCCGCCCGGCCAACATCGTTGATGCGGATAATCAAAGGGCGCATATCGGCGAGCGCCTTCTGACTTTTGAATACGAGCGCGGCCAGCGCGAGACACACCGCCACAAGGCACAGGATTGTGATCTTGAGATACGTGTTCATGACGAGCGGGTCGCCATACTGCTCCAGATATCGTTCTGCCGCTCGGGTGATTTCCGGCGTTGCTTTTATGGCGATATTCATCGGTTTCTCCAAAGGGCTTTGTCCGCTCTATACGCTTCGCAAGAGAGCAAATGTGAGCAGGCCCATACCGCCGTCGTGACCGCCGTGGCTGCCCGTGAAGATCGTCGCGGTCATAACCGGGACCTTGAACAGGATGTAGATATTTACCCCCACCAGCAGGATCAGCAAGGGCAGCGAGTGGATCATGCTGCCGGGGTCGGTAAAGTTCACAATGGTGGTGTAATACTGCGCCAGCAAGTGCGCAAGAATACTGAGCACGGCGGCGGCCAGAACCTTGTAGAAACAGAAGCCGATGAACGCGCGTAGCCATCCCCAGAAAAGAAAATCCAGCTTGTCGACGACCAGAAAGGGAATGAACACTGGGCCAAGTAGGCCGACCACTGTGAGTCCTACCGCGCCATACGCGACAATGGCGCTGACCGCCGCACTGAAGATCGCCAGCAGCACCTGAATGATGGTGTATACGAGGGCGTAATAAGGATTCAGGACGGCCTTCATAATGCCCGGACCGCCCGTCTTCTGCGCCTGGTCGAGTGTGTTCTGAATGGTAGTTACGCTGTCATTGCCGATGATCGTGACCAGGTTCTGCGCACCGCCGTTGATGAAGCCTCGGAGCGAATAACCAATACCGGGGATGGCGCTGTCATAGAACCTCACCATCACATAGGCGAAGGTGATGAGCATGAAGAAGTTCAGGAACTTCCCCATGTTGAACCCCGGCCCGCCATGCGCGGAAGCCAGGGCCTCCTGCACGCCAAACCAGACCAGCATGATGGTGGCGAGTGCAATGCAGATATGCAGGCCAAGCGCATCGACGGATGGCGATGCCGTGGCCGTCAGCGCATCGCAGCCTTGGGTGATCCAGTGAATCGTGCCATATCCCATACTCTGCCTCGCTGCCGATGGATTCTGTTAGTACATCAGGGCCTGCGCTTCGCCGCTATGGGCTGGAGCGATGTTTGTCTGGTAATAGTTGGCGTATCCGGCAGCGTCCTGGGCCGCCGCCTTCATTGCGTCCTGTCGCTGCTTCTCGGCGACGATCTGCTGGAGAACGTTAGCCTGCTGCAGTTGGTTGGCTTCCTGCTGCTGCCGGAGTTGGAGCAGCATCGCCTGGTTCATGCGCTGCATGGTGGCCATGTCGGTGTGCTGGGCGGGATCGATGGAATGGCTTGCGGATTCGAGCGCCGAGATATCCTGCTCCCGCTGCATCTCATTCGCGCGCATGGTGCCAAGCGTCTGCAGGTTGCTTTCGGCGACCGCATCGCCCAGGTCTGTGGTGGCCGCCTGCGCAGCGATCTGTTGCTGGCCTGCCATACTGAGGCTGCTATAATCGGGGACGATTCCGGCGCGGGGCACGCTCGAAAGCTGGTACGCGGACTGGGCATTGACTCCGGTGTTCGCGGCATTGATCAGCGCCTGGGAATTGCCGTAGGTGTTGGCGGTCTGATTGAGTTTCATCCAATAGGTCGAGGGCGAAAGATAAGGTTGGTAGAGCTGCTGCGGGGCCAGCGACATTTGGTGCGCAAGGTTATAGGCTGCAATGGCATTGTCGGCGATCTTCACGGTGTTGGTGAAAAGCTGCTGCCCCTGCTCGATTTGGGTGATGGCGTGGCCGGCCTGGGTAGGATCGAAGACGATGCCTGAGCCGATCTGCGCCTGGGCCACGTTGGCTCCAGCAAGAAAGATCGCCAGAATTGCCACGTTAACGAGGATGCGTTTCATGTTCGTTCTCCTTTACATCGAAATAAGTCCCGGAATTCAAAATCAGTAGTTAAGACCATCGGCGTCGCCCTTATGAGTCGGGGAAGTGTTCTTGTTGTAGTTCTTCTCATATTCGGCTGCGTCCTTTTCCGCTTCCCTACAAACGGCCGTACTGACGTTGCTAGCGGTGAGACACTTCTGAAACCCTTGACAGACCTTGGGAGAATCTCCGGGAGCGCACGCCTCGTGACGTTTGCAGCCGACGACGGCCAACAGTGAGGCGAGCCCAGCAATTGCCAAAATAGCGTGACGCATAAACTCCTCCTAAAACGACTGCGGAATGGTGTGGTTTTCGTACGCGGGTAAAAGCATGTCCTGCGTAAAGTAGACCTTCACGCGATGCCCTTCGCGAATGGTGATCGTGGGCGGTATCTGCATGAAACGGTCAAGGATTGTGGTCGCTGATTCCGAAACACTGGACGCAGCCCCGTTGGTGAATTGCTGCGAACCGCTGCCGGTGAACGCTCCGCCTCCCTGCTCGATCTGCGCTGCCCCGGCAATCACGCCGAGCGCAATGGAAGTACCGAAGATTTGCAGGTAATGATTATTCACCTTGTCCTTCAAACCCTGCTCGCCGATCTGATCGAGGCCCTGGAACTGATCGAGGTCTACGGAATAGCCGTCCGGCATAATCATGCGGTGGAAGACGACAGCCATGCGGCGTTGCTGGCCAAAGCCGTTAGAGCCGATCTTCTTTGCCTCACCCAGAACGATGGTCCCATCGGGAATTAAGACATGCTGGTGATCATGGGAATAGACGGGATTCGAGACAAGAACCTTGACTGGGCCGACAGCATCCCCGTCAAGCCGGTTCATCAAAACCGTGTCCATCGTCAATCCTTCATAAATGACATAGGGTTGCCCAACGGCAGAGTCGATATTGACTTCAGGGTCATGCTGAATCGACGCCTGACCGGTGGGTATCGACGGTGTATCGCCCGCCGCGCGTGGCGCAATCAAGCTGCTTCCAGACTGACCCGAAAGCGCGCTATATGGCTTCGGCTGGGAAGCGTAGCCGGTTGGCATCGTGCTCCCTTGAGCCCGCGGCTGTGGAGGTGGCTCCGCTACGCGGCTATACGCAAGGTTGGAGGCAAATCGAGAGTTGTACGCAAGCTCGCGCTCCTTGGCCGCGAGCTGCTGGGCCTGCTGTTGCGCCGGGGTGAGTTGCGGTTGACCACTGTTCTGCTGTCCGTATCCAGCCTGTGGACAAACCTGCCCCGGAACGCAAGGGAGAGACTGGCCCGCAGGACCATACGCAGCGGCGGCTGCACGCTGCGCGGGCGTCGCGGTCGCAAGTGTGGGATCGTTGACAGCAGTAGCGACAGCGGCCTGCTGCTGTTCCTTCAACTGTTCGGCCTGAAGTTGACTCTTCAAATCGGCAACATTGTTATCGGTATTGTCCTGCACCACAGGTTGCGGCGGCTGGTTCTTGGCCGCTGCCTGGTTGGATGGCTTTTTGCCACCGGCACTGAAGATTGCGGCCAGGATGACAAGCAAACTAGCTCCGAGGAACACGAACATCTTCATGTTCTTCTGCAACACGCCGCGCGGCTCCATCGTTCGCTTCGTCAGCCCCGGTTCCGATGGTATCTGTCCTTCTGGCGAGATATGGTCTGCCATTGCCGTTACCTCTTGCGCGAAAACTCCATCCGCTTCTTGCCCAGTTCCACATAGCCGGAATCCATGACCTTCGGGATGATGTAGGTGCCGTCGTGAAGGTCGTAGTTAATGAGATTCGGCTTTCCGTCTTTCATTTCATAGACCGAAAACTTCTCCGGCGCATTCGTTTTGATGTAAGTGAATTTGTCGTCGTGGTAGATCGACTGGATATCGAAGGGCGCTTCATTCGCCTTATAGACGTAATCGAATTTGAGTTGCAGGGGGTACGCGCTCTTGTATGCATCGACGGTCTGCTCGACACGCGACTGTAGCTCGGTAAGCTGCTGCTTCGACTGCTCCAGTTGAGCGGCAGGAACATACTGCGGCGGCCCGGACGATGCGACGATGGAGGAGCGGTCGGCGGGCACAATCAACACCTTGAGGTCGGGTACTTCGGATGTGCCGGACACGTCCTGCAAGGTGAAGCTGTAGATGTTGCCCTTATCGGTAATGAGATTCAAGTTGGAGGAGATGCCAGCCTTTGCCGGATGCACGAAGCAGAAGTTGCCGACCACATCCACGACCCAGAAATCCTTGTCGCCGGTCGCCGCTTCCATGATCTTTTCCGTTGGCGGCAATTCAATCAACGTCGTGTACTTCAGCTTGGCGTGAATGGGCACAATGTCCTGGGAGTGATACTGCACGGTTCGGGCCGACGCATCCTGCGCCACGGCCGCAACGGAGCAGAAAGTCAGGCTGGCCCCAACAATGACAGAGAATAGGGTTTTCACGCGACAGCTCCTTTCAGATTGGTGGAGGGAACCCCGGCTACTGGACGGGGCCGGAAGGGAAAATCTTCCGCCAGACGGCGCAAGCCATCGGCGATGCCGAAGCGCTCGAAGTATTCACGCTTTTTAAGGTTGTCACGGGCGTTATTGGTTGCCATCCAGTGTGAAACGGAATCGACGTTCAACTGGACTTTCTTGGAGGACTGCGCCTTGCGGATGAGCATCTGACCGGGCGGCACAAGCCCGTCAATCAAGTCGAGTTCCGTGTCGTTCAGATGGAAAGCTTCGCGGTAGACGTCGCGGTCCATCTCTGGATTCGCAAGAAAGATCTTCGTCGGACAGCTCTCGGAGACGATCTGCAACATGCCCGACTCCTGCAACTCTTTGATGGACTGGGTGGCAAGAATCATGGCGGCGTTGTGCTTGCGCCACGTCTTCTGCGCCTGCACGATGTAATTGCGGATGGTCTCGTTTTTGATAAACAGCCACGCTTCGTCCATCAGAAACATTTTGAAGGTGGCGAGCTTCTTGGGGTCGGCGATTTCATTCGAGGCTCGGTGGAGCACGTAAAACAGCAACGGCTCCAACACATCCGGCGCATCACCCCAGCCGTGGAAATTGAAAGTCTGGAAGCGGCTGAATGAAAGCGTGTCTACAGCGTTGTCGAAAAGAAAGCCGTACTGACCGCTGAGCGTCCAGCGGTGCAGACGTTCTTTTAACTCCCCGATGATGTTGGCGAAGTTCGATATGGTACGTTGATCCGGCTCCAGCATGTAGGCCCGCTCGATGGCATCCCAGAGCTTGCGCTCTTCCTTGAAATCGAGCCGGTAACGCTGCTCGTTACCCTCAATCAGCACGCGAAAGAAACTGAAGAGAAATTGCAGGTTCTCCTTTGTGGGCGTGAGCGAGAACGGATTGATCGTAAAGTCTCGCGTCTCCTGGCCGACGTTCAAGTAGCTGCCGCGAAAGATGCTCGTGAGCGATTGGAAACTCCCGCCGATATCGAAGATGAACGTGAGGGGCACGTATTTCTGTGCGTTCTGCAGAATGAAATTACAAAAATAGCTCTTGCCACTCCCGGTCATTCCGAGAATCATTGTGTGCGCGATTTCGCCGTTATGCAGGTTCAGAAAGTATGGCGTGCTGTTGTCGGTTTCAAGCACAGCCAGGTACTCCGTACCGAGATGCGCGTTCGTCGTTTCTCCCGGCAGGATTGTAAAGAGGAAACTGAGGTCGGCGTAATTGGTATTCAGTAGATACAGCTTGCGGAGATTCAGCGCATAGTTGCCGGGGATCGTGGCGAAGTAGGCGTTGAGTTGGTTGTACGTCTCGGCAAAGAGATTGCCGTCTGCATTGGTAAAGATGCCAGTGAACTCGCCCACAAGTTGCTCAAGCTCGGTCTTTGATCTGCCATACAGAACAATCGTCAGCGAGAAATCTCCCAGCGATTGGCCGTCTCCCAGAGCACGCAGACAATCACCCAGATTTTCAATGTCGGCCTGCTTGGATTCATCGACCAGGACATCGCGGGGATTCGTCTTGGTGGCATCATTGCCGATCTGCGAGACGAAGCCAGTCTTCGACATATTGAAATGGCGACGGCGCTTGTTTACTTCTTTGCGAGCTTTGTCTGCCGGCAAGGGAACCCATTCCGTGATCACGTAGAAGTTGGCAGGGATCTTGAGCAGAGCGTCTAACACCAGGGGCCGCGTTTCCGTGATGGCTTCTTTCATAGTCAGCACGCGGACAACATGATCACCCACCCGCAGATGATCGCGCTCTGCCTCAATATTCGAGTTGACCACTTGATAGTCGAGAAACTGCGTGGACTGCGGCTTACCGGCAATGCGCCACTCGTCATAATTGAGCAGGCGGCGGAAGAAACGGAGCTGGCCTTGCTGGTCCTCGACTTCAATCTGTATGAAATCGGCGAGCTGGCGCGTGAAAGCTTGCACCCGCTGTTCCAGCCGTGCAATATCATGTTCGATCTGCGAGCGCAAAAGCGTCTTCATGCTGTCGTTGGTGAACTGCGCCTTCAGTTCTCCGGCGGCTCCGGCTGGATCGTGAAAAAGACGGGCCAGTGCTGCACCGAGCCCTGTCTTCGACCGCGCGCCTTCCAGAACGATGCAGTAGAAGATTTCAACTTGATAGAGATGATCGCGCTTCGCTTCAAAGAACTGCCGCCGCTGCTCAATCGCCGCTTCCACAATAGGATCGTCGTACCTGCGGAACGGAATCTCCGGTCGATTCGACTTGAAGAGGTATTGATAGACATGGAAATCAGGGCCGAAGGCTTTCAATGCTGCCTCCAGCCGCTTGACGGCATACTCCTGTTCCGCGTGGTCAAGGCTTTCGTAGTCCACGCCCGGAACGTGTAGCACCATGCCGAGGTCTCCGCTCTTGGTGAGAAACGCAGTTTCGTTCCAGAATCCGTACAGATTGATGTGGTCGTTTAGCGCCGCGCTCTCCTTCCACGGCTGGATGACTCTATCGAGGCGCAGCATTAGACCACCTCCACATGAGGAACGCTCTGCTTGGCGGCGTCATAGCGGAGTTTGTACTTCTCCGATTTGGCGAGGATGCGGAGAAACGCTGGATCGCTGTTCGTTGTCCAATGACCGAAAGCGAAACCGCCAATGAAGACCGCGATACCGGCCAGGATGCTGTTGAATAGGTTGAATGCTCCCACCGCGCCGACGCATACGAAATAGAACAGCGTGCGTTCCACGCCCAGATAGGTGAGAGGCTTATGCAGGCTCTTGAAGACCCGATTGGTTCGTCTGGTTTGTGGCTTCATGTCTGCCATAAGCCCCTCGTGGTGCTCGCTGTGATGGACGGTTGAGAGCGGACGGGCGAGATCTGCTTACACGCCCCAAAGCCAACTCAGGACGTTCACAGCGAGAACGGCAATGCCAGTCCCGGCGGCTACGCCAGCCAGCGCTTTCTTCGCGCCTGGTTCTCCATGCGCAAAGCCGTAGCCGCCGATCACAATTGCGATTAGACTTGCAACCTTGGCAACTGTGCCAGTGAACAGGTTTTGCATGTTGGTAAAGCCGGTATCGAATGGCGACCCTGATTGTGCATACGCAGCGAGCGGGAGTAGACACAGGCCGAAGGCAACCAAACTGGTCGGCCTCAGGTTTTTTATGAGTTTGAGAACGGTACGGAGACGGAAAACGGAACGAATTTTGCTGTACATCGGCACCTCCAGCGACGAAATCCGTCGCGATTCTGGTGCTTACGTTGCACTGCTTTTGGCTGGAAGTCCAATGAGTTTTCGGAATTTGATTATTCCCAACGGGAATAATCGGGACGGCTTGGTTCCCATTATGTGTCAGAGTGATTGATTCAATCGCCCAGTGTTTGCGATGTTTTCAACGTGCGCACTCAGAAGCTTTCAAGTGTCCGCTTTTCCCGGATGACTTCCATCCATAGATTCAGAGTCAGGTCTTCGCGAGTTGGATTGCCCAATTGCCACCGAAGCTCGTTCTCATATCTTTCTTTCAAGATGCTCAAGTCGAAAGGGATGGTTCGCGCTAAATAAATAACGTCATCTCTGTCTTTCTGCGTGTTCCGCTCCAGCTTTGACAGCGCAAGATCGTATGGATCGAGCGCCATGAGTCGCAGACGTTTGAAAGCTCCAGGAAACATTTCAATCAAGCGCGATTCATAATTTTCCGGAACAAAGGCGACCGTCACTTTATCCAAATACAGTCCATATTTGTGATGCAATGGACCACCCTGCATCGCCATCTGCATCACCATTTGGCTGGCGGAGTTGGGAGCAACTTCAAAGACATCAATGTCCGCGCTTGTACGGGTCATCCCATACAGCAACGTAACGACGAAACCACCCAGACAGTCAAAGCGGAGCGGAGAAGAAATTGTGTCATCAATTTCGCCAAGGAATGACTTCCAAGGTTCAGGAACGGCTTTAGATTGCGACGTGGACAAGTTGATCCGCCCTTAAATCGGTGAGTAAATTCCAATAGACCGCTTCCTGCGAACGGTGCTCCCGCAACCAGGTTCGTTCGGCATTCGTTATGGAATCATGGCACAAAGTGTCTTCTCGCGCCAACCTGGAACGATCTACACCTCCCCTTACCCTCGCAAGCGCCTCTGCACGATGGAAAGCATGTTTCTCAGCAAGTTCACCGGCGAGTGTCACGACGAAACCGAGACGATTTTGACGATCCTTGAGCTTGGCCTTTTCCATGAGCCAAACCCAGTCCATCTCAGGATAGGCAAACGCAAGCCAAGGCAGTCCTTCTATCGTGCGCGCATCCAGATCGGATTGATCCAAAGCCGTAAAAAGAACCTGGGCTGGATTGGCTTTTTGCTTGAATTTCAGATAGGCGAAGCCTGGATAACCTAGCGTTCCGAGATCAGCCTGCAATTGGTTCTTATTGTCAGAAGTGGAACGATCCTTCAGATCGAACGGCACGAACGTTGGAGGCAAATCAAAAACTCGGAGCGCTTTCCTACTCAGTTCATTGGAAACAACGCGGCTTCCACCTTCCACCATGGAGAGATACGCTTGGGTAACGCCGAGCTTTCGGGCGGCCAACATCTGGGTCCAGCCCGCCTGAAGCCGCGCATTTTTGACATCCATTCCCGTCATAAAAGCCCTACGAACTTCCTCGCCTATTTCAGAATATAACACACTTTGTTATATTTGTCCGTGTACGATACATGTACGGTAGATTCGGCAGAGTGGCCTTTTTGGCACTTTCTTCACTTATTAGAATGAGAAACTTACTCAATGCAAAGGGTGTGGAAAAGTTCGACTCCCGCCGCCTCCACCATATAAGTCGTTTACTATGTGCTATTTACAGCACGTTTTGAAAACTGTGTACCTGTTACGTACTTTTCAGGTCAATATCGCTCTCAACCTCGTTTCCCCACACGTCCCAGCCATGTGTTTTCTGACGGGCGAAAAGTTCGATTTTCGGCCGCTCACTTCCCATTAGATCAGTGATGAAGTTTCGGACCTCGAATGGCTTTTGGCTGTGCTTGGTTCTTATCGCCTCGAAGGTTTGTTTTATGTTCTTGACCTTTCTTTGAGGCTGTCCCTTCACGCCGAGCAAGCAAAGCTCCACGCCATCCATCGTCCATCGTCCAAGATTGTGAACTTGTTTTCCGTTTTTCGTTTTCTTCACCCAGCAAAAGGCTATGGTTTTAAATTTGAAGCCCCACGCTTTCATGACTTCGAGGGCTTCTGGCAATTGGGGAGAGACCACCCACAAAAAGAGAACAGCGTCCTTTTCTGTGATGCCTTCGATTGGAAGATTCGCGATCCAATCCTTGCTCTGCGTTTCGTATTCGTGATCCAAGCTAAAACTATGTCCCGACATTTTGTCGTTATAGCTCCACGGCGGGTCGGCATAGATTATCTGGTACTTTTTGTTCACCTCCGGCTTGGCGCTCGATCTCACAGACCGAGCATGATTTGTTTAGGACTTTTAGTAGAGAGGGCTAGAAACGCTGGAATCGCACGTTTCGCTATGCTTTAATGAAAGCAAATTAGCAGGAAATTTCAAGTTGGGTTATGCACAGGAGATCATCAATGGCGGACGAAGATAGCGTCGAACAGATATTCGGTCGGATGCGGGATTGGGAAGAATCGGGGCGACGATTAATGAATATCGCTGAACAAGTGAAAGAGAAAATTGGCGAAGCGCCATTACAATTCAGCGAATCAGGTGAAGTGTTCATACATCCTGATCTGGCGCGAAAGCTAAATGAACCTGGTAACGAGGGGCCGCGGGAATTTCTCCGTCACATGCAGCGAACTGGCACGTTCAAAGATTGGCATGAATCAGCGAGTGATAAAGGGAACTGAAATCCCGTGTACTCCACGCGTACTCCAAGCGCGCATATGTGGAGATTCCTGCGTTTCGTACGGCTCGTATTTTCTCTAAGTTACGTGTTTTCAATGCGGGTGCATAAACCGACTCCCGCCGCCTCCACCAAACTATTTATTCTCCCACTCAAGTCAATGCAAGACTTGAAGCCTCTTGACCTGCTCCGTCCCTACGATGCGGAGGAGTGACAGCCCATGCGGTGGATCCCCGTGTAGGCAACGTGCGGAACAGCGAGCCGGGCTTGTGCAGCGAATTTTCCTCTCTTCCAAACCCGCACAATCACCTGAAGTGGGAGTACCATCCCGGTATTAAGTACAGCGACAATCTAGATGTATGGTCCCGGCATTTGATGGTGCATACTTTTCTGAGCGGGAGAAGGAGGCACTATGGGACAGGTTCTACAGCGGAGCGCCACTACGACAGAGGCGGTCCGTCGAGCGATACAACATAGTCAAGAGAGGCTGAGGGCGCTGGCGCGGCGTCACGGCATTAACCCGAAGACGGTCGCCAAGTGGCGGAAGTGCGAGTCCACTGCCGATCGCCGGACGGGTCCCACCGATCCCAGGTCGACCGTTTTGTCGGTGGAACAGGAAGCTGTCATCGTCGCGTTTCGCAGGCACACACTGTTGCCGCTCGACGACTGCCTGTATGCCTTGCGGTCCACGATCCCTCAACTCACCCGCTCGTCTCTTCATCGTTGTCTGGAACGTCACGGCATCAGCCGCCTGCCCGAGGTCGAGGGCGACAAGGCTCGCCGGAAAAGGTTCGCTACCTATCCGATCGGCTTCTTCCACATCGACCTGGCCGAGGTGAGAACGGCCGAAGGCAAGCTCTACCTGTTGGTGGCCATCGACCGAACCTCGAAGTTCGCTGTGGTAGAGCTCGCCGAAAAAGCAGACATGCGGGCCGCTGCCGCCTTCCTCGAAGCGCTCGTTGAAGCGGTTCCGTACCGCATCCACACCGTGCTCACTGACAACGGCATCCAGTTCGCCGATCTGCCCAAGAACCGCCACGGGCCAACCGCACGATTCCGCGGCCATCCGTTCGACCGGCTCTGCCACCTTCATGGCATCGACCACCGGCTCACCAAACCCAACCATCCCTGAACCAACGGGCAGGTCGAGCGCATGAACCGAACCATCAAGGATGCCACGGTGAAGCGCCACTTCTATGACACCCACAACCAACTCAAAGCGCACCTCAACGACTTTCTGCGGGCCTATAGCTTCGCCCGCAGACTCAAGACCCTCAAAGCCCTCACGCACTACGAATTCATCTGTAAATCCTGGCAAAAAGAACCAGACCGATTTATCCTCGATCCAACCCATCAATTGCCGGGACCATACACCTAGTTAGCGAAGATATACTACGCTGCCCCGAAGCTGGGGTGCTCCTCAATATTCGGTCCCCGAATTCCAACTGCGTGATCAGCATTTCGTTACCCTAAGCGAAGATTCAGATGCAGGAAAACAATCAAAACAAAAGGCCGTTGAGAGGAAACGCTCGCAACGGCCCTGAATGTGTCAAACTTTCAAGAGGCAATTCCGAATGTACAGACGCCGCACTTGCCTGTCTTGGACCCGAAGATGGATAGCCAACTCAACCTTTCGGTGGACGCCGGTTGCAGTGCGCCGCCTACAGTCCGTGCTGCATCGTCAGCTCTGATGTGCTGGGTCGTTGCCAGGAATCAATGGAGCTTTGTTCCCTTCATCCGCGCGGGCCGGTGGCTTCCGCTAACCCTTCTCGTATTGGCAGGTATTACTGCCCATGCACTCAATCCGAATCGAAAGCTCGGCCAGTATGGCCGGCAAACCTGGCAGACAGACAGCGGCTTACCGCAGAACTCCGTGCGGGCGATTTTGCAGTCCCGCGATGGATATCTCTGGTTTGCAACCCGCGAAGGCTTGGCCCGGTTCGACGGGATTGACTTTACGGTTTACAACCGGCGAAACACCCCGCAGCTACTCAGCAATGACATCCGAGGTCTTCTGCAGGATCGAAATGGCGATCTCTGGATCAGCACCGCGGACGGACTCACCCGATTCCATCGCTCTGACTTCACCGCATTTACCATAGCCCAGGGCTTACCGGACAACAGTGTCTGGAGCACATTTCAGGACAGCAAAGGCGGCATCTGGGCAGTTACCGCTGGCGGTCTTGCCCATTTTGCCGATGGACATTTCCTCCCGTACACGACGCAGCAGGGGCTCTCAAGCAACACCGTTAACGCGCTGACCGATGGCCCGGATGGTTCCGTCTGGGTCGCGACGGACAATGGACTGAATGAAATCCATGATGGACGCGTCACGCAGCGTCTGACTGGTGCTTTGCCGGGGAGCGAGACAATTCACGCAATTGCGAGCGGAACGTCGGGCAACCTATGGCTCGGCACGCAGAGCGGACTGCAGCGGTTCTCCAGCGCGGGGCTTCGCACCTATAGCGTTGCCGACGGCATGCCCAATTTAGAGGTGGATGTCCTGCTTGCGGATCGTTCAGGGAATATCTGGATTGGCACTCCCTCCGGCCTGGCGGTGATGACGAACGGAAAGCTGAAGGCCTATACCGTCAAGGATGGCTTGCCAGGAAATCAAATCCAGACTCTTTATCAGGACCGCGAGGGAACACTGTGGGTGGGCACGAATCATGGAATTGCGCGCATTATCCATGGGGCGATCAGCACCCCTTCTCCAAAGCGAGGCGTATCTGGAAGTTTGATCCTCGCAATCTATGAAGATCGCGAGGGTTCCCTATGGGTCGGGACAGAATCGGGCGGCGTCACAATCCTGCGAGACCAGAAGTTCACCACACTTACCACCAGCGACGGTCTCTCCGCTGACCTTGTAAGTTCCGTTTTGCAGGATCATCGGGGACGCATATGGATCGGCACCTACGGCGGCGGTCTCGATGGTTACGATGGCAATCACGTGTCTGTCTTCATGGAAAAGCAGGGCCTGACCAGCGATATGATCCTTGCCCTTGCGGCAGATCCAAAAGGGAGTTTGTGGGTCGGCACCCCCAATGGCCTGAATCAAATGGAGAACGGAAGGTTGACTTCACCTATCTCCCCCGATCTTTTGCCCGATGAATTTGTGCGCTCGCTTCTCGCGGATTCCGATGGTTCTTTGTGGGTTGGCACCAGGCATGGATTGGCGCACATCCAAGGTGCAAGCTCTCAAGATCGTCATGCGACGATCTACACTCAGGCGGACGGCCTGGCCAACGACTATGTCGGAGCCCTGATGGAAAGCACCGACGGCAGCTTATGGATTGGAACACTACATGGTCTTAGTCATCTTCAGCATGGGAGGTTTCAAAACTATACGAAAAGGAATGGACTTTCCAGTAACGTCATCACAGCTCTCTATCAGGATCCGCAGGGAAATCTCTGGATCGGCACGAATGGGGAAGGGTTAGATGTTCTCCGCGCAGGCGATGCCCAGAATCAGATTCGTTCCTTCTCGGAGAATCTTGGGCTTCCCGATGTCATCGACGGAATTCTGGAAGATGACACGGGCCACCTCTGGATTAGTTCAAATACGGGAATTTTCCGGGTGTTCGGTAGCGATCTAATTGGCGTTGCTTCCGGTCGAGACCATACCCTGGCGGTTACCTCGTATGGTACAGCCGACGGGATGAAGATTCGCGAATGTAGTGGCGTTGGGCATCCCTCCTCATGGAAGGCCAATGACGGAACCATGTGGTTCTCGACGCTGAATGGTGTTGCATGGATCAATCCTGAAAAAATCCAGCGGAATGTCGTCCCTCCCTTAGTTGCCATCGAGCAGGTTTCCGTGGATGAAAAGAACATAGCTCTGGATGGACCGATTAAAATTGCCCCCGGACATTCACGCTTCTCCTTTCGCTACGCTGGCCTGAGTTTCGTGGCCCCGCAAAAGGTACGCTTCAAATATCGGCTCGATGGCTTTGACCGTTCCTGGGTCGATGCGGGCACACGCCGTGTGGCCTATTACACCAATGTTCCTCCGGGTAAATACCGTTTCCAGGTCCTTGCCGCCAATAACGACGGGGTATGGAGTACAAGCTCCGCGTCGATCGCATTTCGGCTTGAGCCTTATTTTTACCAGACGTACTGGTTCTATCTCCTGTGCGCGATGCTGATTGTTTTCATAGGCTGGCTCGTCTATCGCTGGCGGGTCCAGCAGGTGGAGTCTCGTTTTAGCGCCGTGCTGGCGGAACGCACCCGCATCGCCCGAGAGATTCACGACACCCTTGCACAAGGCTTTGTTGGAATCTCGGTCCAGCTGGAATTGGTCTCGCAGATGCTTACCGCTTCCCCGCAATCTGTCCGTGGACAGCTGAATCAGACACGGAAGCTAGTGCGTGATAGCCTCTCCGAGGCCCGTCGTTCCATCTGGAACCTTCGCTCCAATGAGGCCGGGGTGATCGACTTTGCGGCCAGATTTTCAACTGCGATCAGAGGACGAACGGCCGGAATGCCGCTCGAGACGACTATTCAATTTACCGGAACGTATCGGTCGCTTCCAGAAGAAATCGAATCGGAGCTGCTCAAAATTGCGCTCGAAGCAGTTGCAAATGTCCTGCAGCATGCGGAAGCCACGCGCGTGGAAATCCAAATGCAATACGATGTTGCACGGCTGCACATGCTGATCGAAGACAACGGTGCCGGATTTGCGGCGGGCTTGGCAACATCCAGACCGGAAGGCCACTTTGGACTGATTGGAATGCGCGAAAGAGCAGAAGCGATCGGAGCGGTCTTTACTTTGAATAGCATTCCCGGAGCGGGCACCAGGATATCGGTGGAAGTGCCGGTCGAGTAACATAGGTGGGAAGCATCATGTTCCGCTCGATGGCTGTGGATATAGGTTCGCAAAAATGGGAAAGCCGATGCCTGACTCGATCAACATAATGATAGTGGAAGACCATCAGGTAGTGAGACAGGGCCTGGTCGCCCTGATTAACGGTGTGCCGGGTATGCATGTCGTTGCCGAGACCGCCGACGGACGGCAGGCACTCGATCTGTTTCAAAAGCATCTGCCGGACGTGACCTTGATGGATTTGCGCTTGCCCGGAATGAGCGGCGTGACCGCCATAACCCGCATACGCAGCCAGTTTCCTCAAGCGCGCATCATCGTATTGACAACCTACGATGGAGATGAGGACATTCACCGCGCGTTGGAAGCCGGCGCCCGCGGTTATCTTTTAAAAGGTATGTCAAGCGATGAACTCATGGCCGCGATCCGCGCAGTCCATTCGGGCCGGTCCAGAATTCCCTCTGAGGTAGCGGAGCGTCTTGCTGAACGAATGTCGAGACCATCGCTTACGGATCGAGAGTTGGATGTTCTGCGCCAAATAGTCTCTGGAAAATCCAATAAGGAGATTGGCCAGGAACTGGCCATTTCCGAAGCAACGGTGAAGACCCACATCAACAACATCCTTGGGAAATTGGGCGTAACCGACCGGACACAAGCCGTAACCACCGCGTTGCAGCGCGGTATCGTGCATTTTTAGTAAACCTTCTATTAGAGGGAAGTCGAGGGATTATATGACACGTCGAATAGCCGCAACTGCTCTAGTTGCATTCGTGACATTTTCGCTTGTAGCGCATATTTTCGCTGCGGATGTCTGGCGTTCCGCTACGGGGAAGGAATTGAGCGCATGGGTTCCAGCCAAGGCACTGGTTGTCAAGGAGCATATTGAAACGGAGTCCCGCACTGCATCTGGAATCGTAGACAGTGAGGGACGATACGTGGTGGGCGTTGTTCTGATCACTGCCGGGTACTCGGCGAACGGAAAATACTCGAATTTCCTGGTTACACAGGTTCCGCTGAAAATAGGAACCGCCGTCTTGCAGCCCGGGGAATACGTGTTTGGATGGCATCGTGTGAATGACAGCCTGCAAGTCTTATTCTATGAGGCGGCTTCTGGAAGATACCTTGGCGAGGTTCTGGCAACCCGCGATGACACACACCGAAGGATTGAATCTTTCCTGATTTTGCCCCCCAGCGAGCACTCGCTGATGCTGATAGGCCGCTTCGGCTTTCATTATGAACTCCCAAAGTAAGCTGAGGTTTGGGCAATCATCAGCATGGTTTTTGTCTTCGGACGCAGTGTGCTGGCAGCTTTGACCGCGCGACAGCTCGCACGCCAAGGAAAATCCGCGGACATCGAATTTCAGGGTCAATAACCCGACGCAGGTGCATCACGATCTGCGAGAACGGGGCGAGGCTCTGTGCAGCTTCCGGCTAAAAGGCCAGCAAATGCCATATCTTCCAGTACCCAGTTCCAGACGACCGAGCGATCTCAATCAATTCAAGATATTTGCTTGACTCGGGGTTCTCTTCGACGCCGGGAAGAAACAGCGCTTCCTTTTGTGCTTTCGCAACATTCATAGCTCATTCCTCCGGCGCAATTGGCTTGTTCCGCATATCTAAAAGACCTTGCGAGGGTAGGCCGAACGCGTTTGCTACACGATTGAAACAGGCGAAAAGAGCGGTTACGTGGACGGCTTCGGCGATTTGCTGGTCACTCCATCCCGCGTCGCGCAGGCGGGAAATGTCCTTCGGGGAGACCGCGTACGATTCGCAGCTCACCTTCTGGACAAACTGCAGCAGAATGCGTTCATTTTCCTGGATGGGAGCTTGCGCTACATCTCCGGTGGAAAGCGTGTCTATCAGCACGTCGCCGCCACCATAGACATTCAGAAAAAATGCATGACTGTCGACACAGTATGGACACCTGTTCAAAGATGAAACATACGTAGCAATCATCTCTTTCGCCTGCCGAGGCAGGTGGCCATCGCAAAAAAGGAGCGTGGAAGCGATCTCCATCATCTGCTGGAGCAGTGGGGGATGCGTGGCGAAACACTTCAGAATTCCGGGAACATCCTGGCGGCCAAAGTGTTCGCGGAAGTAGGCATATGATTCTGCGACCGCACCCTCCGCATGGTCTTCCTCGACAATCGGGATGTTGGTTATAGCTCGAACGACCGCATTTTTGCGTTCCCCAAGTAAGGCATATTCGGGTGTCCGCACAGATTCATTCAAGAAAGAACACTCCCTTCCTCCGGCAATGGCGGTATCAGAACTCCAGACGTGCGGCAAACTGAAATGCGCGTGGTCCTCCGGAGCCGAAGAATCCGCCGGCAACACTCACCGGGGTATAAAAGTTTGTCTGCACCGGTGCGGTCGCCTGATAGGGCGAGATGGAAATATTGCGTCCGGAAAAGTTCGTATTCGTGGATCCGCGCACGTTGGTTTGATTCAGCATGTTGAAGCCTTCCGCCATCAGGCTGAAAGTCATATTATGCCAAATCGGAAAATCCTTTTTCGCTCTGAGGTCGAGTGAGCTGAAGGGGCTGAAAAAATCGATGTTGCTCGGCACATGCGCCAGGCGACCGCCAGCAAGACAGGGGTAGGGGGCGGGACATGGCGGCAGGGAGTCCCAGCGATCGATGGCGGCGTTTAGCTGATTGCTGTTTTTTATTTCACGGCCCAGGGCGTTGCGCGACAGGATCGGCAGACGCGAGCCTGTCGCGCCATTGATGGCCGTGCCTGGAAGGAATGTGTCCGCGGGAACTCCTGACCCGAAGGTGTAGATGGGGGCCAGCGAAAACCTCCAGGGGAACAGCACTTCTCCGTACGCCGTCAACCGGTGACGCTCGTCGGTCACTGCATATCCTTTTTCCAGTCGCAGATCGTCGATGCCCTCGACAAGATCGACTTGTTCATCGGCGTTGTTGTTGGTCAGCTGATCGTCATCGGAATAGTCCAGTGTCTTAGAAAGGGTGTAGCCGATGTTGTACCGGTAATGAACTGGACCGATGGAAGAGTCGCGATGTTGCAGGCTGACAATCAGTCCGTCGTACCAGGATTTCGCCTGCGACTGAATCAGGGTAATGTTGTCGGAGATACCTGTCAGCGGATCAGTAATGGTGCAAGGAATGTTATCTCCCGGACAACTGATATCGGGTGAAGTCGAATTAGTGCGACGCAAAAGATGGCCAATGAGCTGCCTATAGGCAAATACATGTAGCCCATCGGCAGATAGAAGCCAGGAGTTCCCAAATTGCTGCTGGACACCTAGAGAGAACTGCTGGAAAAGGGGATGATGCGAGTCTGGTCCCATGGCGATGATGCCGACTCCACCGGTTTGATGAGGGCCGCTGAAAGCATTCGCGATGGTCGGACTTCCAGGAGCATACCTGGCCTGGGGCGCAAAACAGGCGCCCAGGCTGGGCGGACCCGGCACATAGGGAGAGTTACAGACCGACCCGCCATATTGTGTGACAGTCAAAGCGCGGTCGTTCTGAACTAACTCTTCCGACCCGGCTTCCAGGATGATTCGGTCATAATAAATCCCGTATCCTCCGCGGATCGCTGTTTTTCCCTTATGGAACGGACTGTAGACGAATCCGACACGAGGGCCAAAGTCTTTCTTATCCGGAACCTTTTTGAGATTGATTACGTTCGCCATCCATACACATGACGCTGTCGGCACAGTAGTCAGGTTTGGACAAGGGTTATGCGCGCTGTCGTTACCAGTCAGATTGGAGTCGTACTCGTAACGCAAGCCAAGATTCAGGGTCAGATTTGATCGCGCTTTCCAGTCATCTTGAATAAATCCAGCGTAGTAGGTATTCGCGATATCAGGAATGGGAACGGGAATTACCGGGGCGCTGCTTTTGATTCCGGCAGCGATGGGGATATCGAGATCATTGATGACGCCGGTTCCATTCAGGTTTTGGGTGCCGAAATCCTGGGTAAGAATAATGGTACCGTTTCCAAACACATTGATGAGGCCGTTCACTTGGTAATGCTCTGTCTCCACTCCAACGCGCAGTGTATGTTTGCCGGGGGTCCATGTAAATGCATCGCTGAATTGATAACGGTTCATATGCGTAGACTGGGGAAGATTGAAGTTTGCACCATCCGCTAAATCGGGAAAAATAAGCTCGTTTGTCAGGCTCAACGGCGGGTCTGTCGTGGGTGCATCCTGCGGGAATGGCGGAATATAATTGAGAAAATTGTCGAAATGGAACAGGAAACTATTTAGTTTCTTCGGAGAGATGATTGTTGTCAGCCCTGCAACAAACGAGTTGAAATGATTGAGGGAATTTTGCCGTTCCGCTGCGGTAAACGCCGGTGTTTCCTGGGAAGGAGTGGCCTCCGAGGTGTCTGTCGAGCGGTTGAAAGAGTAGCGCACCATCACCGCGTTGGCGTGATTGATCTGAGTATCCACGCGATTGGACAATAGCAAGTCGCGCAGAGGAGCCGGCGCGGATGTGTTGATGATTCGATTTGTTGTAAAGTTGCGCGCTCCGGTCAATAAAGCGGCATTCTGGTCGCGGTATTCCAAAGACGAAAACCACCATGCACGATCTGTCTTGATTGGGCCACCAAGAGAACCTCCATATTGCTCACGGTCGAACGCAGGAGTCGGCAGGGTGTGATCGAACGTTGCCGGAAGCGCTTGTAGGTTGCGATTTCTCTCAAATAAAAAAAGCGATCCATGGTATTTATTCGTTCCCGATTTCGTAACGATGTTGACAATGCTGTTACCGGAACGGCCAACCGCTGCGGTGAAACGCGCGGTAGCAATCTGAAACTCCGCAATGGAATCGATCGGAAAGTTCGAAAGCGTTCCGCCCACGACTTCATCGTTGTTGTCGGCGCCGTCTACCGTAATATTTCCGCCGCGGCCAAAGCCACCCGCAGAGCTGATTTCAAGGGTGTTCGTCTTTGTGGGGTCAAAGGTGGGAGCGGGACGATTTCCTGGAATCAGGTACGCCAATTCCAAAAAGTTTCTCCCGTTTAATGGCATGCTCTTGATCGTCGTCGAGGTTATCTGTCCCTGGATCATGGACTGCGAAAGGTTTACTGAATGGTTCGCTGCAGTCACTTTCACCACCGTATTCGCTTTCGCGATGCGAAGAGTCTGATTAATCGTGATTGCCTTACCCGCTTCGAGGACGATGCCAGGTGATTCCACAGTGGCAAAACCAGGTTCTTCAATCTTGATATCGTATCTGCCGATTGGAAGCGAAGGGATGACATAAAGACCGTCACCGTTCGTAACCGCATCCCGCGAAACGCCCTGAGCTGTACTGGTAATGCTGACATGGGCTCCGGCTATGGGAACGCCTTGCGTGTCTTTGACGCTGCCGCTAATTGTGCTGCTTGGTAGTTGTGCATACAACGCAACGCCAGGGACCATGCAAGCACCCATAATGATCCAGAAAACATGAACTGGAAGTCTTCGCATCTATAAGCTCCGGCTGACGGTAGAACACTGCTGGAATGCGCGCGGAAGGCATACGAGAGATTGCCTTAGTCGTTTCGACCGGCAATTACGTTGAACATCGATAACTATAGGGAGCCTGTCGGAGCTTGTCTTCAGTCCAGAGATGGACTTATGTCTACAACTTCTGGTGGATACTCCATCTCATTCCATCGCGTAGGATTGTGCCGTGAGCGAACTGCGCAGGCAAATGGGGCTACCTGCGGCGATTGCCGTGGTGACTGGGGAATCCATCGCCCTGGGTATCTTCCTTACGCCTGCCGCAATGGCGAAATCTCTGGGGTCGCCGCTTCTGTTGGCAGCGGTCTGGTGCGGGATGGCGTTCATCGCGATCTGCGGCGCGCTCTGCTACTCCGAGTTGGCGGTTCGATTTCCACAAGCCGGAGGAGAATACATTTATCTTCGCGAAGGATACGGCGGACGTGTCGCGTTCCTTTATGGATGGATGTCTGCCACCGTAATCGACCCGGGCCTCGCCGCGGCTCTCGCCGTCGGCGCGATTCCTTATGTGCAGGTTCTTCATCCGCTCACTCCGCGAATGGCCGCCTACCTGCCAGCCGTCTTGTTGCTCGTTCTGGCGGCAATCAACTATGTTGGGACTCGTCTAAGCAGCCATGTGATGGCCACCGTGAACCTGCTGAAGGTGGGCCTGTTGTTTGCATTGGTCGCGTGGGCCTGGATTTCCGGTCACGCCTCGATGGCGAATCTGCTTCCGCTTGCACACCGGCGTGCCGGGTCCGAGGCGCTGTTTGCCGCGATTGCAAGCGCGACCATCAATGCATTCTTTAGTTTCGGCGGATGGTGGGAAGTCGGCAAAATTGCCGGCGAGGTACGGAATCCCCGCCGCAATCTTCCGCTGGCGTTTACCTGCGGCGTAATGCTGGTCACCGCTGTTTATCTGCTGGTGAGCTTCGCGTTTCTTTCCGTGGTACCGCTGGAGCACATCGTTTCCAATACAGCGTTCGTTGCGCAGTTTGGACAAGCGCTGTTCGGAAGCGCCGGCGGCAAGGTACTATCGTTCTGCGTTTTGCTCTCGGTCGCAGGGGGATTGTCCGTGCTCACCATGGTGGCGCCGCGCGTGTACTATGCCATGGCCAAAGATCGCTCATTCTTTCCTGTTTTTGGGCGATTGCACTCCAGGTTTGGAACACCTGCGAATGCCGTTTTGCTGCAGACTGGGATGGCTCTCTTGGTCCTCTGCTTCGGAGCCTTTGATCGCATCCTCGCTTACATTATTTTTTCTGCTGTATGCTTTCTTTCACTCTCTGCGGCATCGCTCTTCCGTCTCCAGGAACCCGTTCGCCGTTGGTGGTTTCCGGCAGCCCCAATCTCATTTCTGGCAGGTAGCGCCATCATCGGTTTGCTGATTCTCGTGCACGATCCATTTCCGGCTCTCATTGGGATAGTTGTTGTACTTAGCGGCGATTTTTTGCGGCGCTACTTCTTTCCCAATTCGCAGCTCACCGCAGTTTCCGCTGTTCAACCTACAATCCCTTAACAGGAGGAACTTTATGCCGCACATTCCATTACCCGAACACCTCCCCGGAATCAGGGGAGCAATGGCCTTCCGGCCAGAGACCGCAAAGCCGCTCAATGAGCTTGTCGAGGTATTGCTGCGCGGGCCTAGCACCTTATCTCCTGGCGAACGGGAGTTGATCGCAACATATGTTTCTTCGCTCAACGATTGCTATTACTGCCAAACCATCCACGGAGCCATTGCGGCGGCCAATCTCAATGACGATGAGAAGCTCGTCGAACGAGTAAAGCAGGATTTTTTGCACGCCGATATCTCCGACAAGCTGAAAGCCCTGCTCGTGATTGCCGGCAAAGTGCAGAAAGGTGGAAAGAACGTTACCCCTAAAGATGTCGCGCATGCACGTCAACTGGGCGCGACCGACCTCGAGATCCATGACACGGTTCTGATTGCAGCAGCTTTCTGCATGTACAACCGCTATGTCGACGGCCTTGGAACGACGCAGCCGCACGATGAGGCGATGTATCGGGACCGTGGTAAACGGGTCGCGCGCGACGGTTACGTGACCGTCAGCAAAGAATATCTCGCAGCACATGCAACACGATAAGGAGCGGAACCATGCCACACATCTCACTTCCAGAACAAATGCCAGGCATCAGCGCGGGGTTTGCTTTTCGCCCGGAAACGGCCAAACCGATGCGCGAGTTGGCGCATGTTCTCCTCCATGGACCGAGCACGCTCACACCCGGCGAGCGGGAACTGATCGCGACGTATGTTTCCTCGCAGAATGATTGTTATTTCTGCCAGACAAGTCACGGAGCTGCCGCCGCGGCCCACCTCGGTAAAGACGCCGGGTTAGTTAACCAGGTAAAGCAGGATTTTTTGCACGCGGGGATTTCCGACAAGCTGAAGGCTTTGCTCGCGATTGCAGGAAAAGTGCAAAAAGGCGGAAAGAATGTCACCTCCAAAGATGTAGATCACGCACGGAAAATGGGAGCAAGCGATCTAGAGATTCATGACACCGTGCTGATCGCGGCGGCCTTCTGCATGTACAACCGCTATGTCGATGGCCTGGATACGATTCAGCCGAAGGACCCAGCCATGTACGCTGCCATGGGCAAACACTTGGCCGAGCACGGCTATCTCAAACCATCGGTGGAAGCATCAGTTGTATTGGAGGCGAAATGAATCGACATTTTCAGGGGCTATTGCTCGCAAGTTTTCTAGCGGTTGTGTCCTCCGCTGCTGCCGCCGCAAAGAGTAAGCAAGTCACTGTCACAGGATGGGTAGTCGATTCCGCCTGCGCCTATACCAAAGGAATCGAGAAACCAATCAGCGCAGCGTGTGCTCGCGCATGCGCCAGGAAAGGATCTCCGCTGGTAGTTCTACTCGACGACGGCACTATCTTGGTTCCGATAAGCAGCAAGATCCCGGCCACTTCACAGAATGCGAAGCTACTGCCCTATGCTGGCAAGCATGTAACTGTGACGGGAGAAGATTACATTCGGAATGGATCGCACGGACTTGTGATCGAGACCATAGCCAACGCAAAGCCGTAAATCGAACGTATGACGGGCTGAGACTCAACCCGCCGTACTCCTTGCGCCAACCGTAGTACGTCTACTCGACGATCTCAGCTTCCTTGCAGGCCTGCGGTAAACTCTTCCCGTTCGCAACACCCACTTCAACCTGTCGCAGCCGGTTCACGATCTGCTCCGCCGTATGCTTCTTCCTTCGTGCCATAGCCAGTTTCTCTCATTCCAGCTTGTCTCATCTCAACTGGTACAAAAGTGCCCGGGCACTCCAGTCGCAGGCTGCGTTGCTCCATTGTGGTGAGCTTCGCGGTGCGGCGGCACGCGCGCAACTCACATATCCATTCGCGACATCTTCAGCTCCGGCAGCCTGCAGCCCCGGCAAATACCATACTCAGAGGATTTGGAAATCCTTGAGGAAGGCAATCTTCATAATCTGCATATGAAGCGCTCACGCACGCCCGGAGTCCCGCGCCGCCCCTTGCAGTTCGCGCGGCTGAAGGGCGTAAAAGTGGGCAGCTTTGTCCTCAACGTAAAGGTCCGACGCGCTGGCGGTTCCATGATTATCGTCTTCAACTACGTGGATACGCTTCATTTCTACTATGTCCACCTTTCCGAAAACCCCGGAACCCAGATCTCCGTTCACAACGGCATCTTCATCGTGGACGGCAAACCCCGCTATCGAATTGCCGGCCAGCATGCTTCTCCAACGTTGCCGGACCGCTCCTGGCACAGCGTTCGCATTGTCCATAACATCCACATGGGTTCCATCCAGGCCTTTATGGACAAAGAGACGAAACCGCGATTCTTCGTCATCAACCCTAGCTTCACCTGTGGACAAGTAGGACTTGGCTCTTTCGATGAGAAGGGAGATTTTGCGGACTTCTGGCTCACCTCGAACGACGGTTATCGTGTCGCTGCTCAAAAGAACTAACGTCTGCGGCTCGGAGCCTACACATTGCCCGGCGACCCCGTCACTCTGCTGGCTGCTCCTGGCCCGGAATTCGGTGGAGCGGAGAGTCGGCATTAGGTACTTCTGCCCAGGGCTCACACCGAACATTCCTCCCGCTGCAAGTCGCTTTCATTTTTCCAGTTACGATCACCTAGAATCTTCGTATTAAGTAAATATAGTTGCTGGATATTTTCCTTTTTGCTAATGTGCGACATGCGGCAAATGCAACTTAGAAACGAGTCAGGACAGAGAAAATGTATGATAAGCGCCCCTTTGTCGCGGCAGGCGACCTCTCGAAGTGCAGCGTTGGATGGAATTCGATTGCTGCGCGCCTTCAGTCCGGACTGGCCGGCCCGGCGCAAATCCTCTGTGTCGAGTGTTATCCCGGGGTCTTCATTCGCGAAATTCGGGAGGGGTTGGTCGAGCGCCTGCACCCGGTTCTGGTGATCGAAACGGCAAGTCTGCTGCGCGCGCCTGACGCTATTGAAGAGATGCTGGGGGAATATCTCACCGCGGACCCGGTATTCGGAGTGATGAACTCGATTTTCATTGAAGATTTCTTCGATCCGCAGAAACTCTCGGACGCAAAAGCGGCCGTGACGAACCATGCCGCGGGACGGCTGCTCATTCTTGGCACAGGCGCCGCTTTGCTATGCGAGCGAGCGAGTCTACTGGCATACGCGGATATGGCGCGCTGGGAGATCCAGATGCGGCAGCGACGCAATGAGATTGCCAATCTCGGCATGGAAAACCGCAACGAAAGCGCCGCCGCCCAATACAAGCGTGCCTTTTTCGTGGACTGGCGCGCCGCCGACCGCCTGAAGCGCCAACTTCTTCCGCGTATCGATTTACTGCTCGACACCAATATGCCGGGGGAGCCGAAACTCATCTCCGGCGACAGCTTCCGCGCCGCGCTGCAGCATTGCGTCACCCGCCCCTTTCGGGTGGTCCCCTTCTTCGATCCCGGCCCCTGGGGCGGCCACTGGATGGAGAAGGTCTGCGATCTGCCGACCGAAGGGGTGCCCAATTACGCATGGTGCTTCGATTGCGTTCCAGAGGAAAACAGTCTTCTGCTCGGATTTGGAGAGGAGCGCGTTGAAATTCCGTCGATCGATCTTGTCTTTACGCGTCCGCGGGCGCTGCTGGGGCCGAAGGTCTACGATCGCTTTGGCGCGGAGTTCCCCATACGCTTCGATTTTCTCGACACCGTCGGGGGCGGCAATTTATCGCTCCAGGTGCATCCGCTGACCGAGTTTATCCACGAGCATTTCGGTATGGATTACACCCAGGATGAAAGCTACTACCTGCTGGACGCCGAAAAAGGCGCGCAAGTGTATCTCGGCTTGCGGGAAGGCATCGATCCGCGTGCGATGATTGCCGATCTTAAAAAAGCGCAGGAGGGCGAATTCGATTTCCCCACGGAAAAATACGTGAACCAGTTCCCCGCAAAAAGGCACGACCACTTTCTGATTCCTGCCGGCACCGTCCATTGCTCGGGCGCCGGGAGCATGGTGCTCGAAATCAGCGCCACGCCTTACATCTTCACCTTCAAGCTGTGGGATTGGGGACGGCTGGGGCTGGATGGCCGCCCGCGGCCGATTCACCTGGAATTCGGCGAGGCGAATATCCAGTGGGACCGCACTACCGACTGGGTAAAACGATCTCTGATCGATCGGTTTGAGCCGCTTGAGTCTGGGCCGGGCTGGCGAGAAGAGCGCACCGGCCTGCGTGAACTGGAGTTCATTGAAACCCGCCGTCACTGGTTCAATGGCACGGTCCCGCACAACACCGGCGGCGGAGTCCATGTTTTGAATCTGGTGGAGGGCGAAGAAGTCGCGGTAGAAAGTCCCGGCAACGCCTTCGCGCCGTTCATCGTCCATTATGCCGAGACATTCATCGTGCCGGCCCATGTCGGCGAATACACGATCCGGCCGCACGGACCAGCAATCGGCAAAGAGTGTGCAACCCTCCAGGCGTCGGTAAGAACCTAGACGTTGTTGTGCCCGCAACGGGTAGTGGTGCCCAGGCCTCGATTCAAAGACCTGGGACGCTTCAGCGCTCACATACGACATCATTCGGTCCGAGACCTGGATCAAGGCTCAAATTGTTTCCAGGTTTCTTCCGGGCGGCCCGGTTCTGAGACCCATTGCACTGCTTCCGGATTTTCCCGGTACTGTCGGTAGATGGGCAGCTCGCTCCGCAGCCCCAGTTCGGGATAACCGCGCGCGGCGGAAACCCTCAAAGTGGAGGAAAGATAATGGGAGTTTTTCTCGCAGCCAATCTCTCCGGTTTCCGTTAACAGTGGAAACCACGCCAGGCCGCCGTGGGCGCGAACGCCATCATAAATAAACCCATATTGTCGATCGCACCATGCGCCGAAAGCCATGCCGTGCGTGGGTTCGGCATTGATCACGCAATGGGCCCAGCTCGGCGGCACGACGACCTGCTCACCCGGTCCGGCACTGACGGCGACGCAACGGCCTAGATCGTTTGTTGCGCTTTCCTGCGTGTAAAAAATGGCGCGACCTTCCCAGATTTCAAACAGCTCCGGCGTCGACCATCCGCAATGCGGAGCGATGGCGTGCACATGCCCCTGGCTGCGCACCGGCTCGCTACCCAGCCGCCCGGCGGCGTAAGCCACCACCCCGAACAGCAGCATGCGCCGGTTCAGGTCCGCTCGGTCTTTCTCCCTTCCCACGTCGATGGCGATGCTATAGACCGGGTCCAGCCCGCTGCAGCCGGGATCGCGTAGGCTGGCGCGGATCGCATCCAGCCGCCGCATCTCCGGCGTGGGTCCGAAGACGCCATCGCCATAGTGAAACGACAAATCGTGTGGATCGAGACGCACGTCGATCTCGGGATTGAAGTGACCCTGTTCTTTCGTCACAGATTCTCCACGTGCTTCGCGGCCTGCTGCGTAACCATCTCGGGCCTGCCGTTTATGCAGAGCACTCTCGCTCCGAACCCTCGCTCCCGAATGGTTGCATAGTCGTATCCCGCATCCGTCGGCCAGCAGGCCCAGAAGATCAGCGGTGTATCGCCTGTGTTGACGGCGCGATGCGCATGCTGTCCATCGATGTAGTGCAGACTGCCGGCGGCCATCGGCTCGGCCCATGTATTCCGGTTTTCATCCATCAGCACCAGCATTCCTTCTCCTTTCACCGTTCCATAGAATTCGGCGCGGGTTCGGTTGGCGTGGAAATGTCCGTGCGTCATGAAATGCTCGTCGCCGACCCGCCCCGGGAAAATCGTGGTCACTCCACAGAACAGGCCGCCTTCACTGCCGGGGCGGCCGGTTCACACCATTGCACCCGAAGTTACGCGCAGATCGCAGATCCGGCGCGTCGATCAACCCTCGCCGCAAGAGGCGGGTATGGCTGGAAGCCGCGTATGAAGCCAGCGACTCCATGTTGCGTTCCTGGCCGGCGCCGCGCGGAAGTATTGTCGGCTTCGCGCCTCGCCTCCCAAATGCGGCGCCGTTACCGGCTCGACCGAGGACATGATTCCGTTGGCCGGAGGCAATTTTCTCATGGGCACCGACACCCGGGACGGCTTCCCCGCGGACGGAGAAGGTCCCATCCGGGAGGTGTCCCTTGATGCTTTCCTCATGGATCGATTTCCGGTCACGAACGAGAAGTTCGAGCAATTCGTAACGGCCACCCGGTACATCACCGAGGCCGAACGTTTCGGTTGGTCGTTCGTTTTTGCAGGAGATCTGGCGGACGGTGGGACGGCGATTCCCGACGCCGATGCGCCCATCGGCGCCGAGTGGTGGAAACGAATTTATGGAGCGTATTGGAAAGAACCGCAGGGCCCCGGAAGTTCTCTCGAGGGTCGCATGCGGCATTCGGTCGTGCATGTATCCTGAAACGATGCCGTCGCCTATGCCAATTGGGCCGGCAAGCGTCTGCCGACCGAAGCGGAGTGGGAGTTTGCTGCCCGAGGCGGGCTGCAGAGAATTCGTCAGCGCGTCATCTGATAAAACACTTCCCGCTCGATGCTGGAGATCTCAATCGGCTTCAGGTTTGCCTTTTTCAGTTGGCGATTCAATTGCGCCAGATCGGTTTTCTTGATTTTGTGCCATTGTTCGACCCGCTGGCGCATGACGATGCTCGATTGCTTGTACAGCTCCAGAGCCTGCGCGGGAATGACACGGTCGCCGCTCTCCACAACCGACAAAGCAGAGGCCAGGTTCATGTTGGCCGTTGCCAGACCCTCCATCTCCGGCTTTCCATGGACCAATTGCGCAATGGAACGCCCGAGCCGGTCGACGCCGGCGGACAGCGCAGGGTCTCCGCTTACCTGCGGCTTGACTGCTTTCAGCTCCGTCTCGACGGACTCGATCTCCGCCATCGCCTGCCGGCTCCGCTGGGTGTCCGCGTAGATACGCAAGCCCACCGCCTGCTGCGTTTGCAGCACCTGCGGCGTGGCGGAAGAGCGCGGGTCCATGACGACGGTAAGGGGCTGGGTGAAACTCTGGCCATCGACCGTCAGTTCCATTCGATACGTGCCCGGCGCCGCCCGCGGACCGTGCGGCGCATCGTTTTCATCGCCCGCACTATCCAGACTGCCGGTTCCAATTGGGCCACCCCAGTTCAGGTCCCACAGAAAGCGATGCATTCCCGATGTGGTCACCAACTCTTGCGGCTTAGGGAACCATCGTTCTGCGATCGGCACCATGGTTGGCATCGGCGGTACGGGTTGGTCGCTGGAAAAATGGCGCACCGTTTTTCCATTGGCGTCGACGATGGTCAGCGCCACGCGATGGGCCGGAGTCTTCAGCACGTAGTCAAGCACAGCACCGGCCGGAGGATTCTTCGCCGTCGGCTCTTCCGGCGGCAGTGGCGTTCCCAGAAAGCTGTCATTGTCGATACGAAATGTTTTTTCCGGTTTGTAGAGCCACGCCGCTTTGGACTTCTCCACCGCCGCGATCTGTCGCAGCGGCGACATGTCATCGAGGATCCAGAACGCGCGGCCGTGCGTCGCGATCACCAGATCGTCGCCATGCACCTGCATATCCCGCACGGAACTCACGGGAAGATTCAGCTGCAAGGATTGCCAGTGATCCCCTTGATCGAACGAAACATAGATGCCATATTCCGTGCCCGCGTAGAGCAGGTTGGGCTGCTCGGGGTCTTCCCGGATTGCCCGCAGAAAGGTAGTCGATGAAATCCCCTGGGCGATCGACTTCCAGGTCTTGCCATAATCGCGGGTGCGGTAGAGATACGGCCTGTAGTCGCCGAGCCGGTGACGATCCACCGCCGCATAGGCGACGCCGGCATCGACGCGAGACGCCTCAATCATGGAAATTTTGCTCCACGGGGCAATCCCCGGCGGGGTGACATTCTTCCAGGTCTTGCCTCCATCGAGCGTCAGATGGATCAGCCCGGTGTCGCTTCCCGCCCAGATTTCCTTCGGGTTGACGCTCGACGGTGCGATGCTGAAGATCACTCCATAGCCGCGCTGGGCGGCGTCGGCGACCGTCGGCTTCGACGTGGCCTGCTTGTCCGAGGCTACCGCGCCGGTCAGGTCCGGGCTGATGCGCTGCCAATGCAAACCGCCGTCCTCGGTCTTCATCACGTACTGCGTCCCAAGGTAGAGCGTTTTGTAATCGGAGGAAAAGACCAGCATCGGGGTCCAGGGGTCGCGATACTTCCGCCTGGCGATCTCAGGGCCAAAATCCTGCACCGGCCAGGGAGAAATGTCCTGGCTAAAGGAGGTCTTGCGATCGAAACGGATGACGCCGCCGTAGGTATCGGTCAGATAAACAATGTTGGGATGGTTGGGATCGAGGGCGATGTATCCAGCCTCGCTGCCGCCGGGCAGGTACCAGTCACGTGGGGTGATCTGGCCATGGTCTGTGCGGCTGTACACGGCTGCGCTGCCGCTATCCTGCTGCGCGCCGTACACCACGTACGGAAAATGGTTGTCGGTGATCACATGATAGAACTGCCCCGTCGGCTGGTTGTACCAGGTAGTCCAGGTCTTGCCGCCGTCCAGGCTGATGGAGGTTCCCTGGTCGACTCCGATAATCATGTGCGCGGAGTCTTTCGGGTCCATCCACAGGGTGTGGTAATCGTCTCCGCCCGGCGCGCCCCGCACAATGGAAATCTTCGTTCCGCCATCCCCGCAGCGATAGAGCGCCACGTTCGGCACATACGCTACATCGGGATGGCTCGGGTCGATGGTCACGCGATCGAAATACCAACCCCGGCTGGTCAGTCGTGGATCCTTACTGGCGAGTGTCCAGGTGGCTCCGCCATCGTCGGAGCGATACAGGCCGGACTGCTTTGTATCGGCAATCACCGCATACGCGCGCGTTCCATCCGGCGAAACCGCCACGCCTGCCCTGCCCCAGTTGCCGCCTGGCAGCCCGTTTCCTTTTAGCTCCGTCCAGGTGTCGCCGCTGTCGGTCGAGCGATAGAGTCCGCTGCCCGGCCCTTCCAGCGGGGCATAGGTGCTCCACGGCGGCCGATGCGCATTCCATGTTGTGGCGAACAGAATGTTCGGCTTCGCGATGGCGATGGCCATGTCGGCGATGCCGATATTCGGGCCCTTGTCCAGCACATGCTGCCAGGTGTCACCGCCATCGGTCGACTTATATACGCCGCGCTGCGGGCTGGGACCGTAGGCATCGCCCAGCACGCCTACATAGACGATCTTCGCATTGGCCGGATCGATAAGGATGCGGCTGATCTGGTGCGAGCGCCGCAGCCCAATGTTCTTCCACGTTCGACCGCCGTCCGAAGATTTATATACGCCGTTACCGGAGGCCAGGTCGGAGCGAATGTCCGTCTCCCCGGTGCCCGCATACAGGACCTTGGGATTGGAAGGAGCCACCGCCAGCGCGCCGATTGAGGCCACCGGCTGGCCGTCGAAGAACGGTTTCCAGACCGCGCCCGCGTCCTCGGTCTTCCAGACACCGCCATCGACGGAGCCGAAATAAAAATCCGTGGCGCTGCCCGGAACCCCCACCACCGCCACCACACGACCAGCGCGGAACGGCCCGATCAGCCGCCAATGGAGGGCGTTGAAATATCCCGCCGGGACTGGTACTTGCCACGGCGTGGTCGAGGTCTGCGCCCGGGTGGCGAATGGAACAAGAAACGAGGCGATGAGTAGAAGAGTCCGCAGTCGGATCGATGCACTGTTCAAGGGAGCTTCCTCGACGCGCCAACCCTTCGCGTGCCGGTTGCGCTATCGCGATTGTCTCGCAAATGTTTATCGGAACCAAAAAATGTGAACGGGGCTGCTGCTCGCGCCACTCCGCAGGCAACCAAAGTCCACCTTGCCGGATCTCCAATATTGATGTAATAATTAGTCATTATTGGAGGAACGTGATGGCCACTGCCGTTGTCCTTCCCAACGCTGCCGGATATGCGTTCCACATTTCGCCGGACCTGTCCGACACCCGGACCCGCACGCGCCTCAGCCGGAGTGCTCTCCGGGGCTTTCTACGCATCATGGAGAAATGGGGCATCAAAGACCAGGATGCCCGGCAATTGCTGGGAGGAATTTCTTCCGGCTCGTATTACGCGTTGAAGAAGACTCCGGCGCAGCGCACGCTCGATCAGGACACGCTCACCCGCATCTCTCTTTTGATCGGCATATTCAAGGCGCTAAATATTCTCTACAGCAAGGCTCTGGCCGACGCATGGATCACGCTGCCGAACCGCAATGCAATGTTCCGAGGCGCCTCTCCCCTGTCGTATATGGTGCAGCGCGGTCAGCCCGGGATGGTTTCCGTACGACAACTGCTGGACGCGCGTCGCGGTGGCCAGTGACCGGGTCGAAGCAGCGTCGTTTGCCTGGAACAGAACTGCGTCTCGAAGACACGCATCGCATGATCCCAGCCCGCTACAGCGAGTCGGGAACGGTTCTTTCCCGGCTGACGGAAGACGAAGCCGCGCTGCACGACCTGACGGAGCTGGATGCAGCGACGAACACGCGGTTGCTGGGCGAAGAAGGTTTGCTGCCCGGCATCGGTGTTCACGAACTGGTCTATGGCGTGCCCTACGCGCATATCGTGAACGCTGCATTCACTCATGCCGCGCCCTTCGGCGGACGATTCAACGACAGCAGCCGCGGTGCCTGGTATGCCGGGCTGGAGCGGGAAACCTCGGCGTCCGAGGTCGCATTCCACAAGCTGCTTCAACTGGAAGAAATCGACTGGCGGCGCGAGGAAGCCTCCACCTACGACGACTATCTGGCCGATTTTTCCGCTGCGTTCCACGACATGACGGCGGCCAAGCCGCAATATCGAAAGTACCTCAAGCCGTTTCCAATCCCGGAGTGCTATCGCGAACCGCAGCATCTGGCGACGGATTTGCTGGGGCAGCGCTCCAACGGAATCCTCTATCCAAGCGTGCGCCGCAAGGGAGGAAACTGCCTGGTCTGTTTCCGTCCAGCGCTGGTGTATCACGTTCGCCAGACGGCGCGGTTTGAACTCCGCTTGCTGTCTGGCAGACCGTTTACGCCGGAGCAGATGCGGGAGGTCGAGCTTCCGCTGGCTTCATGAGGACACGGCCGGACGCGCACGGTTGCGCCAGCGCATCCAGAAATAAATCGGCAGCCCAGTCGCCACGATCGCGAGGCCCGGCCAGGTAGTCGCCGGACGAAAGATAAACAGCACGACGAGGATGACGCTGGCGCCGGCGATATATAGGAGCGGCAGCCCGGGGTAGCCCCATACGCGATACGGACGCGAAGCATCGGGACGGGTCCTGCGCAGCCGCATGACACCGGAGATGGTCAAAATGTAGAAGATCAGCGCCGCGGAAATCACATAATCCAGCAGATTGCTGTACAGGTTGCCGTACGAATGGGTGAGGGGATTGTAGGTGCGCGGCAGCACCAGAAACACTGTCCAGACGCCCTGAATCGCCAGCCCCCACCCGGGCACGCGGGCGCGGTTCAACTTGCCGACTTTCGAGAAAAACAGGCCATCGTGGGCCATGGCGTAATATACCCGCGCGCCGGCCAGCGTCATCGCGTTCACCGTGCCGAAGGTAGAAACCATAATGGCAAACGCCATCAGGCCCGCGCCGAACAGCGGAAAAATACTTTGTAGCGATGCCGCCGCCACCCGGTCGGCCGGAGCGTGTTGGATCGCAATCAGGGGGAGCGTCAACAGATAGGCCAGGTTCGCCAGCAGATAGAGCGCGATCACCGAAGCCGTTCCAATACCGAGGGCCAGCGGCAGATTCCGTGCGGGCCGCTTCACCTCCGCGGCGACGAAGGTGATGTCGTGCCAGGCATCGGCGGCAAACAGGGAGCCGGACTGGGCAATGCAGATGGCCAGAAACAGCCCCAGCCCAGTGGAGGCGTCCATCCCGGCGGCAAACGGGATCGGGTGGCGCACCGTCCAGAAGTGATGGAAGTTTGCCGCCAGCGCAGCATGATGAATGCCGATGCTGCAGCCCAGCACAATCAAGCCAATCAGCGCGCCAATTTTGGCGACTGTGAAGATGTTCTGCAGAATGCGACCGTAGTTCAGACCGCGGCTGTTGGCATAGGTCAGCAGGACGATGATCGCGACAGCGAGGAGTTGCGTGGTCGAAAGGGAAAGGGAGTAGCGGCCCACCACATGGACGGGCGCGATCAGATAGTGACTGTCGGAAATCGACGGAAACAGCACCCCGGCGAAGCGGGCGAAGGCGATGGCCACCGCCGCGATGGTGCCGGTCTGGATGACAAGCCACAGGGTCCAGCCATACAGGAAGCCAACGAGCGGGGAAAACGCCTCGCGCAGGTACACGTACATGCCGCCGGCCTGCGGCATCATCGCCGCCAGCTCGCCGTAGGTCAACCCCGCCGACACCGTCAATACGCCGGTCACGCCCCAGGCAACCAGCAGCCATCCGGGGCTGGCGATCAGGCGGCTCATCTCCGCGGGAACGATGAAAATGCCGGAGCCGATCATGATGCCGACCACTACCATGATGGAGTCGAACAGGCCCAGGCCGCGCTTGAAACCTTCCGGCGCAGAGGGATCTGCGACTACTGCGGCATCGGTTGGATCGGGCTGGGAGGAAGCATGGACGCTCATGGGCGCGCCACTTCTCTGAAGCAGCCTCTCCGTTGAGGCTCCCTCAGTCGCCCCGGGAACAGAGCGTTTCATTCGCAGAGAAGTCTCTGCCGACAGAAATCCTCTTGAACTGGCGTCCAAAAATCCCTCGGGTAGCGGCGATGAACTCTTGATCGGCTGCTCTTATGACTATAATCGACGGGCCGGGGACCAGCTTTACCATGGGAATGGAGCCTTGCCGAAGCGCATGAAGGAAGCCATCACCATCTCGAAGGAAGATTATCTGAAGGCCGTTCTGGAGGCGGAATCGGAGGGCCAGACGGTCATCTCCTCTACCCTGGCACATTGGCTTTCTGTTTCCCCGCCCGCGGTCACCATGGCGCTCAAGCGCCTGAAGCGCGACGGGTATGTCCTGGTCAAGCCCGATGGCATTGTACGGCTGACCGCAAAGGGCAAGGAAACCGCCTATCGCACCGCGCGCCGGCACCATCTGATCGAGCGGATGTTGTCGGAGATGTTCGGCATGGACTGGTACCGCGTCCACGATGAGGCCGAGCGCCTGGAACATGCCGTTTCCCCAGCGTTTGAAGCCAAACTGATTGAAAAATTGGGCGAGCGAGGCACCTGCCCCCACGGCAATGCGGTGCTTCCGGAAAGCCCGGCGCAGTTGAAGAAACGCGGGCTGCTGCCGCTGCATGAAGCGCTCGAAGACGTGCCGTACACTGTCGCCAGCCTTTACGAGCGAGACCCCATGCTGTTGATTTTTCTCCACCGGTCCGGCATCGGCCCGAATACCCAGGTGAAAGTGGTCGCGCGGAATTACGACCAGACGATCGCTGTCGAAACCCCTTCCGGAACAACCACGCTGGGCCGGCCGGCCGCGGAAAAAGTCTGGGTTAAGCGCCGGCTAAAGAAATAAGCCTAAACTAACAAAAACGGTTAACTGCGATTAACCCATTGTGGCATACTACGGTAAGGAGTCATTCCCCCCGCCCATGCCTGAAGTCGCAGCCAAACCGGAAGCGGAGACGAAACGCAGGCCCTCCCTGCCGGACGTGTTTTCGAGCGTCCGCGTGTCCACTTCTCCTCAGATGTGGCGGCGACTGCTCGGCTTCATCGGCCCTGGATTCATCATCTCCGTCGGCTACATGGACCCGGGCAACTGGGCCACCGATCTGGCCGCCGGCTCGCGCTACGGCTATACCCTGCTGTTCGCCATTATGGCGTCCAACCTGCTGGCCATCCTGCTGCAAGGGCTTGCGATCAAGCTGGGCGTGGCTACGGAGATGGACCTGGCGCAGGCGTGCCGGGAGCAGTACAGCAAGCCGGTCAACATCGCGCTGTGGATTTTCGCCGAAATCGCTATCGCCGCCTGCGATCTGGCGGAGGTCATCGGTTCCGCCATCGCACTGCAACTGCTGTTCGGGATCCCGCTGATTGTCGGCGTGCTGATTACCAGCTTCGACGTGCTGTTGATTCTGCTGCTGCAGAACCGCGGCTTCCGTTATTTCGAAGCGCTGGTGATGGTCCTGATCGGCACCATCGGGGTACTGTTCGCCATCGAGATTGTTCTCTCCCGTCCCGAATGGAGCGCGATTGCGGTCAATTTGTTCGTTCCCTCGCGCGAGATGATCACCAACGGCGACATGCTTTACATCGCGATTGGAATTCTCGGTGCGACGGTGATGCCGCACAATCTGTACCTGCATTCCTCGATCGTGCAGACGCGCGATTATCCACGGACGGTGAAGGGCAAACGCGAAGCCATCTGGCTGGCGAACATCGATTCCGCCGCCGCCCTGACGATGGCGCTGTTCGTCAATGCCGCCATCCTGATCGTTGCCGCTGCCGTGTTTCACCGCTCCGGCCACAATCAGGTGGCTGAGATCGGCGATGCGTACAAACTGCTGACTCCGTTGCTGGGCGTCACGGGCGCCAGCACCATGTTTGCGATCGCACTGCTCGCCTCCGGCCAGAACTCCACCTTGACCGGGACGCTTGCCGGACAGGTCGTCATGGAAGGGTTTCTCGACCTGCACCTGCCGCCCTGGAAGCGCCGTCTGATTACCCGACTGTTCGCCATTGTTCCCACCGTCATCGTGACCGTGCTCTGGGGGGAGTCGGGGACCGCTCGCCTGCTTGTGCTCAGCCAGGTGATCTTGAGCATGCAACTCAGCTTCGCCGTCTTTCCCCTGGTTGCCTTTACATGCGACCCAAAAAAGATGGGCCCGTTCGTCAATCGCGGCTGGCTGCGGATTCTCGGCTGGGGATCGGCGATCTTGATCGCGGGGTTGAACGGATGGTTGCTCATCCAGATTTTCCGCGGTAATTGAATCCCGCTCGCAGGCCAACCATTGTTTGCCATTCGATCCATCCATCAAGTTCCGGCGATCGATCGGATGGAAATTTCTCGATCGAGTGGAGAGAAGGATGGGCTCGGAGAAAAAAGACAAGGTTGAAAATCGACCCGACCTGCAGGAGCATGCAGTGCAGCCCTCGGGCTACGACGGCACCAATCCGGCGACGGCCGGGCCCGGAGACACAGCCGTCCGCAGTCCCACGCCGGAAACCGAAAAGGGCGAGATCAACCCTTCCGCGTCAAACGACGTGAACCGGACACCGGAGCGGAAGTAAACCGCGCCAGCACGTCGGCGGAAATAGCCTGGCGCGTGGCCAGCATCTTTTTCCACGGATCGCGGCGCAGGCGGTGCTTCCACTCGTTAAACTCCGCCACCAGCAGGCGCGGGAGATGTTCCGCGTCAAGCTCTTTCCAGTCCAGCGGCACAGCCACCGGAGCCCCTTGGCGTGCGCGGGGAGAATACGGAGCGATCGATGTGGCGCCGCGGTCGTTGCGCAGATAGTCGATGAAAATCTTTCCCTTGCGCGCGGCCTTGGTCATCTTGGTCAGGAAGAGCCGCGGATTTTCCGCTTCCATTCGCAAGGCAAATTCGTGGGCAAATTCCTTCACCACCGGCCAGTCGTGTTCCGGTGCGATGGGAGCGACGATGTGCAGGCCCTTGCCACCGGTGGTTTTCAGAAAGCTTTCCAGCTTACATTTCTTCAGCCGCGCGCGCACTTCCCGCGCACTCTCCGCCAGCGTCTTCCAGTCGATTGCTTCGTCCGGATCGAGGTCGAAAATCAACATGTTCGGCTTCTCGATGTCATCGTTGGTCGAACCCCAGGGATGGATTTCCAGCACTCCCATCTGCGCCAGACCGGCCAGACCCAGCGGCGTAGAAATGGTGATGTAGGATTCGACCGCGCCGCTTCTGCGTCCGCGAATCTCAATGCCTTCGATCCCCTCCGGCAGATTGTCAGTGACGTGCTTTTGAAAGAAGCACGGCTGCGTGCTCCCCCTGGGACAGCGGACGATGCTCAGTGGGCGCTCGGCAATATAGGGCAGTATGTGCTCCCGAACCGCCCAGAAATAATCCGCCAGTTCCCGCTTGGTCAGTTTGGTTTCCGAGTCTACCTGCTTGTCCGGATGCGTCAGCGCGATGGGAAATCCACTCTCCGGAGGAGTAGTCTTGTCGGCGTTCTGCGCCTTTCTTACTCGCAACGCGACCATCGGCTTTGCTTTGCGGACAGTGACGGAGCGCCTCCGCGCCGGTTTGGAGTCGCTCGCCGCATCCCCCGCCTCGTTCAGCTTGATCGGGACCTCGCGCTTCACTTCGCTGGCGGGCTTATCTTCCCGCAGTCCCTGGAATGAAGCCTGGCGCACCAGATTGTCCGCCGTCCAGGTAGCGAAGTTCACCTCGCAGACCAGTTTCGGCTCAACCCATCTCGCCTGATCAGCAGCTCCCTGCGGCAGGGAAGCGAATGCGGGCTGCTTGCGTTCGATCTTTTCGAGCACCGCGCGCATACCCTTCCGCATCTTCTGCGTAAATCCGGTGCCGGTGCGGCCGGCATAGATCAGTTTGCCGTCCCGATAGTAGCCGAGCAGCAGCGCGCCGATGCCCACCCCGCTTTTCGAGGGCGGAGTAAAGCCGCCAATGACGAATTCCTGCCGCCGAATGCACTTGATCTTGAGCCAGGTCGCGCTTCGGCCGGAGCTATAGGGCGCAGACGATCTCTTCGAGACAATTCCTTCTGCGCCCAGCCTGCAGGCATGCTCAAAAATTTCCTTGCCGCTGGCGCCGAGATGCTCGCCGAAGCGAATCGTGTCCCCGTTCGCGTGTGCAGCCAGCAGGCCTGCGAGCAATTTCTTGCGGCGTTCCAGCGGCAGGCCTCGCAGGTTGTGCCCGTCCAGATGCAGCAGATCGAAGATGACATAGGTCAGCGGCTGCTTCTTTGCTTCCTGAAACGCCGCCTGCAGCATTGCAAAGTTGGTGAGGCCCTTTTCATCGAAGACAACGACTTCTCCGTCGAGCACCGCGCTCTTGACCGGCAACTCACCCAACTCCCGAGCAACTTGCGGCGTGCGATGAGTCCAGTCGAGCCCTCCGCGGGTGATCAGCGCCACCGGCGATTTGCCGCCCTTCGCATGGTCGACGCGTGCCTGAATGCGATACCCGTCCAGCTTGAGTTCATGGACCCACTCCGGCCCTTCCGGCGCCTCGTCGACCTGCAGCGCCAGTTGCGGCGGAACGAACTTGGGAAACGCTTCTTCCGGCGCGCCTCGTAACAACGCACGGTCGATTTTCGCGCGAGGCGCCGAAGTTTTTTTCGCTGCGGGCGTCCCGTCCGATTCCGATTTCTCTACCTGCCTGCGGCTGCCCTGCGACCCCCAGACGTGATCCTGATTTTTGGCGATGGCGTCAAGATCGCGACCGGTAACGACGCTGTCGGGTTCTTCGACTGTTACACATGGATCGTCGGGACCGCGCTCGAACTTGTCGTGCTCTTTGATCAGCAGCCAGTTCGACTTCTTTTCTCCGGCAGCCTTGCCGCCCATCCGGATCAACGCCCAATCCCCGTGCAGCTTTTTTCCATGCAGGGTAAATTTCAGCCTACCTTTGGCCAGTCCTTCGTCCGCATCTCCATGGGGAGTCCAGGTCCCCTCATCCCACAACATGACCGTGCCGCCCCCGTACTGCCCTTGGGGAATGATGCCTTCGAACCCGCCGTATTCGATAGGGTGGTCTTCCACCTGCACCGCCAGTCGCTTGTCGCCGGGAACATAGCTTGGCCCCTTGGTCACCGCCCAGCTCTTCAGAACGCCGCGCCAACCCAGCCGGAAATCGTAATGCAGCCGAGTGGCGGCATGCTTCTGAATCAAGAACGGAAGCTGACTGTCTTTCGTCGCAGATTTTTTGGAGCCGCCCTTCGGCTCCGCCGTCACGTCGAAGTTCCGCATGGCGCGATAGCGGGCCAACTGGTCGTCAATCGCGTCCGCGTGACGGCTGGCCGCGGATTTGCGAGGCTCGGCGGACTTCCTGGCTTTCGCCGCTGGTTTTTTCTTTTTCGCGGTGGCCATCTTTATGCCGTCCGCTTCCGGCGCGCCGCCGGTTTCACCAGCTTCAGGCCGCTTGCCTTGGCGCTCGCCTTAGCCTGGGAAACCGGCTTCTTCGCGCTGCCGCCCTTTGGGGAACTCCCGCCCTCGCCAACGCTCCTGCGCAGAGCATCCATCAGGTTGATCACCTTGGCGCGCCTGGGCGCTTTTTCCTCTCGCGGTATCGGCTGATGCTCAATTTTGGCGTCGATTAACTCGCGCAACGCTACTTCGTAGTCGTCGACGAACTTCGACGGGTCGAATTTTTGGGTGTTGCGGCGAATCAACTCTTTGGCCAGGTCCAGTTGATCTTTGTCGATGTCGGCTTGCTGGATGTCCGAGAAATAATCGGCTGCATCGCGCAGTTCAGCGTCGTAGCGCATGGTGTAGGCCATCAGGCCGCGCGATTTCGGATCGAGGGGCGGCATCAGCGCGATCAGGTGTTCGCGTCCGGCAAAAGCCGCCTCTCCCAGGCCGGCCTTGCCGCTTTCCCGGAGCGCCTTCTGAATTACGGCAAACGCCTGCGCCTGCGCGTCGTTCTCCGGAACCACAAAGTACGGCTTCACAAAAAATTCGGGATCGATCTCGTCGATATCGACAAACTGGACAATCTCCAGCGTCTTCTTGCTGGGCATCCGCAGATGCGCGATCTCCTCCGGCTCGATGGTCACGTATTCGCCCTTGCGGACCTCATACCCCTTCACGATGTCCGCGCGCTCCACGGGTCCCCGCTCTTCGGAGACGTTCTTGTGGCGGATCCTCTCGCCGGTCCTGCGGTCGATTTGATGAAAAGCGATTTCGCTCTTAGCTTCCGTCGCCGGAAACAACGAAACGCCAAAAGAGACCAGTGAAATTTTGATGTGTCCAGACCAGTACGGGCGCGCCATGAATAACTCCTGTCCTTTTACTGCATTGGATGAGATTCCAGAGGGCGCGCCGGGGCTGCCAGCGCGCGCGATTTCTCGCCGCAAACGTGTTGCCGATAATGGGACACGCTGCTGGACGCAAACTGGCCGTTCCGCATCCTAAGCGAGCAAGTCTCGAAAAGCCGTGCGCCCATCGAATGAAAGACTTCCCCCAGATCGAAAGCAACATCCCCGCCCGCATGGACCGGCTGCCCTGGGCGCGCTGGCATTGGCTGGTGGTCTGCGGTCTGGGGGTGACCTGGATTTTGGATGGCCTGGAAGTTACGCTGGCTGGCGCTATCGGCGGCGTCCTGAAGCAAAGCTTCCATATCAACGACGCCCAGGTGGGCGCGACCGCTACGGCGTATCTCGTCGGCGCCGTTGTCGGCGCGCTTCTCTTCGGCTACGCGACCGATCGGCTAGGAAGAAAAAAGCTGTTCACGATCACACTCACTCTATACCTGGTCGCCACCTTGCTTTCTGCCGGCAGTTGGAACTACATCAGCTATCTGGTATTTCGCGCGTTGACCGGCATGGGCATCGGTGGGGAATATGCGGCCATCAATTCCGCCATCGACGAGTTGATTCCAGCGCGCATCCGCGGCAGGACCGACCTCATCATCAACTCGACCTACTGGGCCGGAGCCGCGCTGGGAGCGGGCGCGACCGTCATCCTCCTGAGCGGCCGTATGCTGCCGGCAACGATGGGCTGGCGGTTCGCATTCGGCATCGGAGCGCTTTTGGGGCTCATCATTCTGATGGTCCGCCACTTCATTCCGGAAAGTCCGCGCTGGCTGATGACTCATGGCCGGCACGAAGAGGCGGAGCGGATTGTCGGCGAAATCGAAGGCACCATCGCTCAAGAAACAGGCAAGCCTTTGCCGGTACCGGAGGACCGCTCGCTCACTATCCAGGTACGGGACCATACCCCGTGGAGCGAAATCTGGGACGCGAAGTTCCGCCAGAATTTTCAACGCTCGATGCTGGCCCTCACCCTGATGGTGGCGCAGGCGTTTTTCTATAACGCCATCTTCTTCACCTACGCGCTGCTTCTCATTCGTTTCTACGCTGTGCCTGCGGGCAGAGTCGGACTCTACCTGCTACCGTTTTCTCTGGGCAATCTGCTCGGCCCCATTGTTCTTGGCCACCTGTTCGACTCCATCGGTCGAAAGCCGATGATCGCGCTGACCTATTCCGTCTCGGGAGTTCTGCTGGCCATCACCGGTTGGCTGTTCATGCGCGGCGTGTTGACGGCGACGACACAGTCGATCGCCTGGACGGTGATCTTTTTCATTGCATCCTGCGCCGCCAGTGCAGCCTATCTCACCGTCAGCGAGATTTTTCCGTTGGAAATTCGCGGCATGGCAATCTCCGTGTTCTATGCCATCGGAACGCTGGTCGGGGGTGTGGGCTCTCCGCTGCTGTTCGGCTATCTCATTGGAACCGGATCACGCATGGCCGTATTCGGCGGCTATGCGGCGGGAGCGGCGCTGATGGTGATTGCAGGAATTGTGGAGGCGATCCTCGGCGTAAAGGCCGAAGGACAATCGCTGGAAAGCATCAGCGCTCCCCTCACTTCCTTGCAGCAATAGCCCAATGGTCAACGGGAGGAGTTTCGGCGCACGAGCCAGAAAATCCCCAGCGTAACGACGGCGGTGGCCAGGAAAACCGGAACTGCCGCGCCGTTCCCCGGTCGCGACGGTCGCTCGCTCGATGAACCTTCCTGGCCGGAGCTCAAAGCGTGGCCGAACGACTCGGTAAACTTCGCCACCCTCGCCAATGCTCTGCGGCTATCAGGTCCCGTCAGCCGACGCAGGGACTCAAGCAACGACGGCTGGGTGGCCCCTGCCCCCTCGGCTTTGGCCTGAGACATCGCCTTTGCCGCGGCGTGCAGCAGCGCCGGGTCGAGCTCTCCCAACAGGCGCACCGCTGCCAGCAGATTGCGCAACAGGCGAACTCCCTCCGGCGTGTTGGCATACTCGCTGATCTTGCCGATGATCGTGTCGCCGGCGCCAATGGCGCCCCGCAGCGTGTCCAGCACACCGTGGTCCTGCGCCCGCTGCAACAGGTCATAGGCAGCTAGAACCGCATCAGCGTGATCGACAGACGCGCTCTCCAACTTGCGCCGCAACTCGTCCCGCGCGTCGGCATGGGGCGTGTACATCCGAATCGGTTCGGCCATGGTTCTCCTTTAAATGCGGGTCGTTTCGATCTCGACCAGGCGATCGTCCGCCGCGGTTCCCGGCAAGCGATAATCTTCGCGGTGCCATTTTCGTTCCACCTCCACTCCCAGTTGCGGCGTGGGATGTCCGAAGCGGAAGTTCGTGTGAAGTAGCGGAGAGCTGCCCCGCTCCGGCAGCACAATCATCTGCACCGCGGTTTCCTTGTAGGAGGGCGTATGGGTGGCGCGATCGACCCCGCCGCCGGTCAGACGATTCACCGGCTGGTCGATGGAGTTGAGCGGCAGATAGAGTTGTTTTCCCTTCACCCGGTCCGTCACCAGCACCTGCACCTTGGTCTGTCCGTATCGTGAACGCAGGCGAACCCACCGGCCCGTCTCAACGCCGCGTTCCGCGGCCAGCTCCGGCGAAACTTCCAAAAACTGGTGCGGCGTCTCTTCCTGGATCCCTGGAGTGAGGGAGGTCATGATGCCGGCTTCAAAATGTTCCAGCAGACGGCCGTTATTCAAATGCAGATCGAACTCGTTATCGGCCTCTTCGCACGGCTCAATCCATTCCAGTCCGTGCAATTTGGCTTTTCCGTCGGGAAATGGAAATCTCTCGGTGAACAGCAGCGGCTGGTCCGTTCCGTCCGCGGCCACCGGCCACTGCAGGGATTTGTATCCCTCGAGCCGCTCATAGTTCACCCCGGCAAACAGCGGCGTCAGGCTGGCCACCTCATCCATAATTTGCGAAGGATGCTCGAATTTCCAGTTCGCGCCCATGCGGTTGGCGACATCCTGAATGATCCTCCAGTCCGGCCGGCTGTCTCCCAGCGGCTCCAGCGCCTGATACAGGCGTTGAATCCGGCGTTCGGTGTTGGTGAAGGTGCCGTCCTTTTCGAGACTCGGAGAAGCGGGCAGGACCACGTCCGCATGACGGGCTGTCTCGCTCAGCAGCATGTCCTGCACAACAAAGAATTCCAACTTTTTCAGAGCGTTCGCAACATCGTCTGAATTTGCGTCCGAGGTGATGGTGTCCTCGCCTTTCAGATAGATCGCCTTCAATGTTCCCTGGTGAATCGACTCGATCATTTCATGGTTGTCGAGGCCCTTCGAGCTGGGCAGCTTCACGCCCCAGCCCTGCTCGAATCGTGCGATCACCTCCGGATCGTCCACCTTCTGGTATCCGGGAAGAGTGTTCGGCATGGAGCCAAAATCGCTGCATCCCTGCACGTTGTTGTGGCCGCGCAGCGGATATGCTCCGGTGCCGGGACGCATGTAGTTGCCGGTGATCAAGAGGAGGTTTGAGATTGACGTGGACGTGTCGGACCCGCCGCAGTGCTGCGTCACCCCCATGGCCCACAGGATGCAGACCGTCTCGGCCTGGGCGATTTCCCGCGCCACCTGCTCCAATTGTGCCGACGAAATTCCAGTCACGCGCTCGGCAAACTCCATGGTGAAGGGCTCCAGTGTCGCCCGGTATTCGTCGACCCCGTTCACCCAGCGGTGGATGAAGTCCATCTTCGCCAGATCGTGATCAAGAATGTACCGGGTCACCGCCGAGAGCCATACCATGTCCGTGCTAGGCTTCGGCCGCAGCAACACGTCGGCCCGTCGCGCCATCTCGTGCTCGCGCAGGTCGGCGACAATCACCCGCTGCCCGCGCAGCTTTTGCGAACGCTTGATGCGCGTCGCCAACACGGGATGGCTCTCCGTCGTATTGCTGCCGACGATTACGACCAAACTGGCCTGTTCGATATCTGCAATTGACCCGGAGTCGCCGCCGTACTTCACCGTGCGCGCCAGCCCTTTGGTCGCCGGGGTCTGGCAATAGCGCGAGCAGTTGTCGATGTTGTTGGTGCCGATCACTGCGCGCGCCAGCTTCTGCATCAGGTAGCTTTCCTCGTTGGTGCATTTTGAGGAACTGATCAAGCCGATCGCATCCGGACCGTCGGTGTTTTTGATCGCCGTGAGTTTTTCCGCGATCAGATCGAGCGCCTCGTCCCAGCTTGCCTCGCGGAAGGTATCGCCGCTGCGGATCAGGGGTTTGGTCAAACGGCTCTCGGAATTGACGAAGTCCCAGCCGAACTTTCCCTTGACGCAGGTGGAAATGCCGTTCGCCGGACCGGGCCCCGGCTCGATCTTCAAGATCTCCCGGTCTTTGGTCCATATATCAAACGCACAACCGACGCCACAATAGGTGCAAACGGTCTTCGTCTTCTGGATGCGTTCCATCCGCATTTTCGCTTCCATGTCGGAGAGCGCGAGAATGGGCCCATAGCCGGTTTCCGGCTCGACGCCCTTGACGACGTCGATCATATCGTTGAGCGTCTTGGTGGGCAGGCCGGTGAGCAGTCCCGCGTGGCCGACCATGGATTTTTCCATCAGCGCATTGCAGGGGCAGACGGTGACGCAGTGCCCGCAGGAGACGCAGCTCGAACCCGCGATCTGCTCGCCGCCGTCCCAGAGGACCCGCGGATGCTCAGATTCCCAGTCGATCGATAGAGTCTCGTTCACCTGCACGTTCTGGCACGCCTCCACGCAGCGCCCGCACAGGATGCACTGGTCGGGATCGTATCGATAAAACGGATTGCTATTGTCGACCGGAAACGGTTTGGGCGTGAACGGCCGCTTCTGGTGCTTCACGTCGAGCATGGCCGTGGTGTTGTGGACGGTGCAGTCCTCGTTGTTGTTGTCGCAGACCGTGCAGTAGAGCAGGTGATTGCCCAGGATACGATCGAAAGCCTCGCGCTGCGCGATGTCCACGCGCTTGCCTTCCGTCACTACGACCATGTCCGGAGCCACGGCGGTCCCGCAGGCCCGCGCCAGCCACCCGTTCACCTCCACCATGCAGGTATCGCAGGTTTCGATTGGGCCGAGCTGGGGGTGGTAGCAGACCTGGGGAATCGCCCTGCCCGCGCGGTTCAGCACATCGATCAGCGGCTCATCCACATGGGCGGCGTGAACGACTCCGTCCAGATTCAGATTGCAGGCAGCGGCCTGCTTTTCCGCATTGCGGTTTGCGTTGAGAAACGACGCCTTCTTCATATTCGACGGGCCCCGGAACGGTTGCTTCAATTCATCTAACCACGTGAGATGCGGCCACAGAAACCGAGGCCGCGTTTCGGCGCGGAAACATTTACGCCGGGGTTTTCCGGTATCGCAGGTGTCCACCACGAATCTAACTCTTCAGCAGCATACGGAGGTTTCATGGATGTACAGCTTACCGGGCGATCGCGTAATTCGCAGCCGGCGATGTCTGTTGAGCTCGGCTATTTGCCGGCTGCGGCATGGATCGCCAGCAGTGTTTCCAGCAGCGGCCGCAGCAGCTTCAGGTCGAGCGCATTGGCTCCGTCCGATTTGGCGTTGGGCGGATCGTCGTGGACTTCGAGAAAAATTCCATCCACCCCGGCGGCCACGGCGGCGCGCGCCAGCACGGGGATAAACTCCGGCTGTCCGCCGCTCACTCCTCCGGCGGACGAGGGCGTCTGCACAGAGTGCGTCCCGTCGAATACCACGGGGGCGAAGCGCCGCATGATGGCCAGCGAACGCATGTCGACCACCAGATTGTTGTATCCGAAACTGGCGCCCCGCTCCGTCAAAAGCACGCGGGCGTCGGGCACCGACCGGATCTTCTCGACCGCATATTGCATGTCGCCGGGCGCCACGAACTGGCCCTTTTTCACGTTCACGGCGCGCCCGGTTTTCGCCGCGGCCAGCAGCAGGTCCGTCTGGCGGCAGAGAAACGCAGGAATTTGCAGCACATCCACATCTTCGGCGACACGTTCGCAGTCGTGTATGTCGTGGACATCGGTCAAAACCGGCAGTCCCGTGGCCCGTGCCAGCCGACCGAGAATGCTGCAACCCTCTTCCAGCCCCGGACCGCGAAAACTGCGCGAGGAGGTGCGGTTGGCCTTGTCATAGCTCGCTTTGAAAATATAGGGAACGCTCAGGTCGCTCGCGATGCGCTGGATAGCATCGGCCATTTTGCGCACGTGGGTTTCGCTCTCAATAACGCACGGTCCGGCGATCAGGAACAGGCTTCCCGATCCCACCCGCACGCTGCCGACTTCAAATCCACCGTTCTCAGGAGTGCTCACAGAAATAGGAGAACATGCCGACACCAGGATTTGCGAAAAATCCGACCCGGAGTCTGGTTAGTCTACCGTGACCGTTTGGAATCCCAATCCCTGCAGTAGGGAGGTCACCGTTGCGCTAGCGTTTTTGCCGGCCTTCGCCAGGATTCCATCCGCCACTGCCGCCTGCTGTATCTGCTGCTGGGCCTTGGCGCGGACCTCACTCTCCAGGTTCGGGTCCTCCGGGACCAGCAGCCCGGTCGTCCGTGAATACACCCGCGTCCTCGTATTGTCGAGGCTGGTGACAAAAACTTCGGCTGGCGGCAGATGCACCTGGATCGAGCGGCCATCGATATGCACGTCGCTACGCTTGAGCTGACGCAGATCGACGCCTGCAATCACCTGCCCTTGCACCACCAGCAGCAGCTTGTCGCCGACCAGAAAGTTCGGCAGAATGGCGCTCTGGCGCTCGCCTTCGACAATCTTGTCCAGCGAATAGGTGACTGTTTCCAGCCGCTCCAGCCGCTGAATCTTGTTCACGACTGTCGGCAGCGACGTGTCAAGCGTGAGCCTGCGGCCGGTGACAATGTCGGCCACCCGACTCCACATCCCGGTCCTTGCCTGGTGCGCGAATACCCCAAAGCCGATCAGTCCGAGCAATATCCCCAGCAACAAGGCTGGAAAGCGGCTTCGCCTGCGCCTATAGTCCACTCCGTATCTGTCTGCGGCCGCCATACGCCACCCTCGACCTTCTCCGCGCGTTTCAGAATGGAGACGCGGAACACCAGTATGCCTGACGATTGTGTTTCAAATGACAACTGCTTCCCGATATTCGCCGAAGACCCCGCGCAGCGCACCGGCAATTTCGCCGACTGTGGCCGAGCTTTCCACCGCTTCCAGAATCGCCGGCATCAGGTTTCCGCCGTTGCGCGCCGCATCTTCAACCCCGCGCAGGCTCGCCTGCCAACGGGCGGCATCGCGTCGCGCCCGCACAGCTCGCAGTCGCTCTACCTGTTTGTATTCCAACGCTTCATCGATCTTCTGTAGCGAAATGCCAGGCTCGTTCTCACGAGTGAAGCGGTTGACGCCGACAACGATCGCCGCACCGGTATCGACGGCACGCTGATATTCATAAGCGGCGTCCTGGATTTCCTGCTGCACGTAGCCGCGTTCGATGGCGTGCAGCATCCCTCCCATTGCCGCGATCTTATCCAGATATTCCGTCGCGCGCGTTTCGATCTCATCCGTCAACGCCTCCACGCAATACGATCCGGCAAAGGGATCGACAGTCTGCGCCACGCCGGACTCGTAGGCAATAATTTGTTGGGTTCGCAGAGCGATGCGCGCGGCCTCTTCCGTCGGCAGAGCGAGCGCTTCATCGTATCCGTTGGTGTGCAGCGACTGTGTGCCGCCCAGCACCGCCGCCATGGCCTCGACCGCCGTGCGCACGATGTTGTTCTCCGGCTGCTGCGCGGTCAGCGTGGAGCCGGCGGTCTGAGCGTGAAAACGCAGCATCCAGGAGCGCGGTTGTTTCGCGCCGAACTCATCCCGCATAATGCGCGCCCACATGCGTCGCGCAGCGCGGAACTTGGCGATTTCTTCCAGAAAATTGCTGTGCGCGTTGAAGAAAAATGACAACCGCGGCGCAAAGCGGTCGATGTCCAGACCCGCATCCAGGGCGGCCTGCACGTAGGCGCGGCCGTTGGCCAGCGTGAACGCCACTTCCTGCACCGCCGTCGATCCCGCCTCCCGCATGTGGTATCCGGAGATCGAGATCGGGTTCCATTCCGGGACCTCATTGTTGGCCCAGGAAACCATGTCGGTGATGATGCGCATCGCGTGCTTTACCGGATAAATATACGTTCCGCGCGCGATATATTCCTTTAGTATGTCGTTCTGCACCGTGCCCGAAAGCTTTCGGATCTCTGCTCCGGCGCGCTTCGCCACCGCGACATACAACGCTAACAGGATGCTAGCGGTGGCGTTGATCGTCATCGAAGTGGAGATGTTTTCCAGCGGAATCCCGTCAAACAGCCGCTCCATGTCCTCGATCGAGTCGATGGCCACGCCCACTTTTCCGACTTCCCCCAGCGACATGGGATCGTCGGAATCGTAGCCGATCTGGGTCGGCAGATCGAAGGCCACCGAGAGCCCTTTGGTCCCGCTGTTCAGGAGAAACTTATAGCGACGATTACTCTCCTCCGCGTCTCCCATGCCGGCATACTGGCGCATCGTCCACAACCGCCCGCGATACATGGTCGGTTGAATGCCGCGGGTGAAGGGAAACGCGCCGGGATAGCCGATCTTCTCATCCGGCGGCGTCGCGCCGGCCTCGGGCGGCGAATACACCGGCTCAACCGCAAGCCCGGAATGCCCGGTTGCAGGCAGTGCGTCGTCGCGGCGGTTCGAAGTGCTCGGCATGGAATCCTCTCTCGCCGCGTGAGACCCTCTAGCGTTGTGACCGGCGCGAATGCAGGAAGGCCGAAATCGAGAAGTATACAAACAGCAGTGCGCAAATCACGTAAACGATGAAGCGATGATGCTGCGGCCCCGCCTGCCAGTCTCCGTGGGTCTTCCATGCATTTTGCGCAAAAAACGCGGCGAAGATGGCGAAAAAAACGCCTGTCACCTCATGCCACAGGCCGTGCGCGGCGTGCATGAATGGCTTCCAGAATCCCCGGCCGAATCCGCGGCTGCCGCGCATGACCCCGCGCGTCGCATTGCGCGTCGCGATGCGTCGATCGACGCCGGGCTTGCTGGTTGCGGCAGGCCGGGGCGGAGCTTTGGCATCACGGGGTTTCCCGGCGGCCGGTGGTGTCTTCTGCGCACGCTGCCGCAGCATCTTCGCCGCGACACGCGTGCCGATACCCAGCTTGCGGCCTAGCTTCTCATATCCCACAACAAAAAAGTGTAGCAGCCAGGCCCGGTGCGTTGCCCTTCGCGGCAAAGGGAAGTATGGTAAGAAAAACGCGGCGGCTGGCCGCGGGGAGGCTGAACTTGAATCGCAAAATCCGCAATCTTATTGAGCAACTCGGGGAAGCCATCCACGATACCGTTTCAGAGTCCGACCAGATCGCCGGCGTGGTACGAAATATTCGCGCCGAAGGCTTTGAAGTGATGTTGATGCTGGAAGCGACCATCGGGCTCAATGAAGCCGAGCCGGAGACGGCGAAGGCGGAAGAGAAGGAAGCAGCCGTTTCCGGCCCGTTTACCGCGCAGGACCTGAATTTTTTGCGCTCGCTGCGGATTCGCGTCACCGGGGAACCCGGAAGCGCCGAAGCCGCGGACTGATCCGTCCGGAGGGCCGGGAGCTTCTGGGGTTGCGAAACCTGCGCGCCAAACCGGCTGTGTACAATCGCAGCGCAGGCCGCAACCGCTTCAATCGAAAGCTGCATCTAGGGTTATAGGCTTCACAGTTCGGCAGCCGATGGGATGGGTCCCGATGAAAGACACGTTAGGCGTTCTTCTGGCGGGTGGGGCAGGCGAGCGCCTGTATCCGTTGACCCGCGACCGCGCCAAGCCGGCGGTAACTTTCGGGGGCAACTATCGCATTATCGATATCACCCTGTCGAACTGCATCAACTCCGACCTGCGCCGCGTCTATATCCTCACACAATACAAGGCTCTCTCGCTCAACCGCCACATTCGCGAGGGCTGGGGGACGGTCGTCGCCAACGATCTTGGCGAATTCATCGAAATTCTTCCTCCGATGCAGCGCGTCAGCTCCAACTGGTACATGGGTACCGCCGACGCGGTCTACCAGAACATCTATTCGATCGGCAGCGAGCAGCCCAAGCGCACCCTGATTCTGTCCGGCGACCACATCTACAAGATGAACTATGAGCGCATGTTGCGCCAGCATCTCGACTCCGGCGCCGACGTTACGCTGGCGACCTTGCCCGTCGAACCCTCGGAGGTCTCGCGCTTCGGCGTGGTCGAGATATCGCGGAGCGGCGAAGTCCTGGGCTTTCACGAGAAGCCGAAGGAGACGGCGGTGCGCTCGCCTTTCAATCCGGGCAAGGTGGATGCCTCGATGGGCATCTACCTCTTCAATACCGACGTGCTACTGCCGGCGCTGATTCGCGATGCCGAGGACCCGGCGTCGGAACACGATTTCGGCCACAATGTGCTGCCCGCCATGCTGGGTCAGTACAAGATGTATGCCTTCAACTTCGTCGATGAGAACAAGCAGGAGGCGCTCTACTGGCGCGACGTGGGGACCCTGGACGCGTATTACGACGCCAACATGGATGTGGCCTCGGTGACGCCGATCTTCAATCTCTACGACAAGGGCTGGCCCATGCGCACCCGACCGCTTCAGTATCCGCCGGCCAAGTTTGTCTGGGGCGAGCCGGGACGCACCGGAACCGCCATCAATTCCGTCATTTCCGCCGGCTGCATCATCTCCGGTTCCACGGTCCGCAACAGCGTCATCTCCCACGATGTGCGCGTCAACTCCTATGGAGAGGTCGACTCCAGCATTTTGTTTTCCCACGTCAGGATCGGCCGCCACTGCCGCATCCGCCGCGCCATCATCGACCGCGATGTGCAGATTCCCGAAGGCACGGTCATCGGCTATGACGCCAACGAAGACCGGAAAAACTATCTGGTCACCGAGAGCGGCATTACGGTGGTCAGCCGCGACTATTCGCTCTACGAAAATCCCATCTCCCCCGACTACCAGCCACAGGACATGTAATTTCGGAGCCGATCGAATCGCTCCGCAGTGGGTAAGATTGATCCCCGGAGCATCTCTAATCGCGAACGCATGATAAAGGACACGATCATGCGTTGAAACTTAACTTCCCGGCGTAGCTCGATGAGCGCATTGGCGATTATGCACTTGTCGAGAATCTGGGCTGCCGGATCGCGCTGCTGCGATTCAGGCTAAGGCTGTCCGCTTCCGCACACCCGCTGTCAAAATCGGACACACTCGCTCCGCTGCCACCACCGCAACTACCGAAGAGTAAGATTCGTGGGTGAACACCGCGCCCAACGGCAGCTCCTGAATTGCATTCGCCTGTCGTGTTTATCTCCTTGGAGGCTTCGCCAATGTTCAACTGGTGGCGCGATGTCCGCTTCGGCCTGCGTATGCTGGCCCGCAACAAGGGATTCACGGCCGTGGCGATCCTGGCGCTCGCCCTCGGCATCGGCCCCAATGTCGCGATCTTCAGCATCATCTGGGCGACGTTTCTCGCCCCGCTGCCTTACCCGCAGGCCAACCGCATCGCCGTCATCTGGACCCATTACAAGGGCCAGCGCGAAGCCACCAGCGCTGCCGACTTCGCCCAGTATCAGGCTCAGAGCAAATCCTTCCAGGTGATGGGGTTCGACGCATGGAATCCCATCCACATCACCAATACTGACGGTTCCGAATCGCCCGACTCCGGCAACATCGAGTCCACCGGCAATATCCTCGAAATCCCCATGGCGCTTGGCCGCTACTTCCAGACCGGAGACGGCGCGCCCGGCAAGAATCACCTTGTCGTCATCAAGCACAAACTTTGGGTTGATCGCTACCACAGCGATCCGAACATCATTGGCAAGTCGATTCTCATCGAGAACCAGCCCTACACCATCCTCGGCGTCTTCGCCGCCGGACCCATGGACCGCATCTGCTGCTCGATGTTCTATGTACCCATGCAGTTTCTGCCCGGCATCCAGTATCCCTATTACGGCCAGGTGGTCGCGCGTCTGAGGCCCGGCGTAACGGCCGGTCAGGCCCAGGCGGAAATCGCCTCGATTGCAAACCGCCTCGCCGCCAAGCGCCCGGGCGGCAACGCCCGGCACCAGTGGACCACGACGGTTGAACCTCTCAAGGATGACTATCTTGCTCCCGGACTGGTGCGCAACCTCTGGCTGCTGCTTGCGGCCGTCGGTCTGGTCCTGCTCATCGCCTGCGCCAACGTCGCCAACCTCCTCCTCGCTCGCGGCGCCTCTCGCCAGCAGGAGCTTGCAGTCCGATTCGCCCTCGGCGCCAGCCGCCGCCAGGTCTTTGCCCAGTTCCTCGCGGAAAGCCTCGCTCTGGCTTCCCTCGGCGGCGTAGCCGGCATCGGTATCGGCTGGGCCATCATGCAGGGGGCGCTCGCCATCGTTCCTAAACTCACATCGGATAACGTCGTCAGCCTCAACCTTCCCGTCCTCGCCTTCGCCGTAGCCGCTACACTGCTCTCCGGCGTTTTCTTCGGATGCGCGCCCGCCTGGCATGCTGCTCGCGTCAACCTGAGCGACACCCTGAAACAGGGCTCACGCTTCGTGGTCGGAAGTTCTCGCTCCCGCACCCAGTCAATCCTCGTGATTGCTGAAGTCGCGCTTGCCCTTACGCTGCTTGCCGGGGCGGGCATGACGATGCACAGCTTCTGGAATCTCACTAACATCGACTTAGGCGTACGCACCGACCACATCCTCACGGCGTTTCTCGATCCCCGCAACTCCATGCACATGGCATCTGGCGCCAGTTTTCCAGCCGCTCCGCAACTGGCCGCGCAATCGCGCCAGATCCTCCAGAAGCTTCAGGCCATCCCCGGCGTCGAAGATGCGGCTCTCGCCACCAACACCCCGCTCGATGGACACAATTCCTTCCCCTTCACTATCGCCGGCCGCCCTATTCCAGCCAATAACGACAAACCCGTCGCCGACCTCGTCGCTGTCACACCCGGGTTCTTTCGAACCTTTGGCGTACACCTGCTCCGGGGCCGCGAATTCGGCGACGGGGACACGCTTAGTACTCAGCCGGTCGCCATGGTCAGCGAGAGCTTCGTCCGCCGCTATTTTCCTGGCGTCGATCCGCTGAGCCAGCAGATCATGATCCCCTTCATCGTTGCCAACCAGCGCCCCGGCACCCCCGTGCCGCACCGGATTGTCGGGGTCTTTGGCGACGTTGCCAACGGGAAGAACCTAGGCGATAAGGACACGCCCGCCATCTACATTTCGTTCTTCCAGAATCCGCTGCCCTTCGCCGCCGTCGCCCTGCGCACCGCCGTCCCGCCCGACACGCTGACCGCCGATCTCCGCAGCGCGACGGCTCAGGCTGCCCCAACGCTGTCCCTGAACGAAGTCCGGACCATGGATGAGGTGGTTAGCACCCAGCTTCGCGGCGACCGCTTCAGCATGGTCCTGCTCGGCGGCTTTGCCTTCCTCGCTCTGCTCCTCTCAGCCCTCGGCATCTACGGCGTCATGGCCTCAGCCGTCGCGCAGCGCACGCATGAAATCGGTATCCGCATGGCGCTTGGCGCGCAGAAGAGTGAAGTTGTCGCCCTCATCGTTCGTGGAGGCATGAAGCTCGCGCTCGCCGGAACCGGTCTCGGCCTCATCGGCGCATACGGTCTTGGCCGCCTCATGCGCAGCAATCTCTATGGCGTCGCCTCCGTCGACTACATGAGCTTCGCGATTGTTGCTGTCCTACTTCTCGCCGTGGCGTGGATCGCCTCCTGGGTCCCCGCGCGGCGGTCCGCCCAAGTCGACCCCATGATCGCCCTCCGCGAGGAGTGAGGAGTAAACCGTCACGCATAATTGCGATACCTCGGCCGCATATTTGCATTATCGCTTTACTTCGATGTGTGATTCGGCAATGATGCACCGAGGGCAACTAGCTGCCTCAATTCCGAATCAGAGAGGACACATCTTGTCGGGAGATCGGGTGCCATCTGGCGATAACAGGCCAATGCATGTTTCCGACCTGAATCCTGCTCGAAAGACGCATTGACGATTTGGCAACAACTGGCTCGGCAGGGCAAGCTGGGCGGGATGGGTCGTTGCCCGTGATTAAAGTCACGGCATTGCCATGGAGCTTCATGTACTTTCTGACTGAGAAGCAGTACGTCCGGTGGCACAGCGCGCGTGCTGCATGACACGAGAGGGATACGCTTAGAACCATGATTGCATTCGATGCAGCACATAAGGCCGTTCATTACCCACCGGATCGGCGATTTCGCATCTGGATCAAGCCCTCATTTATCGCCGTCGCCATCTGTCTGGCGCTGATTCCGCTTGGGTTGGCCTGGGGACAGGCGGCAATTTATGGGTTGCCGTACCTCGCTCCGGTGCAACAATTCAATCCAGCAACGTTTACCGGCGTGCACGGCTTTCCCTGGTGGCTGCGCTGGGCGCACTTCTTCAACTTTGTCTTTTTGATGATGCTGGTTCGCAGCGGACTGTCGATTCTGGTAGATCATCCGCGCCTGTATTTCAACAACGATTGCACGCCCGGTTCGGAATGGATTCGTTTCACGCCGCTGCATGTTCCGACAGACCGTATGTGGACGGCGAAAGACGATGCCCGGTACATCTCACCGATATTCGGACTGCCCGGCTACAGGCACACCGTTGGCGTCGCGCGGTCGTGGCATTTCATCGATGTCTACGGCTTTATCATCACCGGCCTCATCTTTATTCCTCTGCTTTTCGTGTCGGGGCAATGGGAGAGGCTGGTGCCAAACTCCTGGTCCATTCTGCCGCAGGCCTGGGCGGCCTTCGTCCACTATGCGAATTTCCACTTTCCGCCTGAACCCGACGGCTTCTACGCCTATAACGCTCTGCAGCAGATCTCGTATTTTTTCGTCGTGTTCGTGTTTGCTCCCATCTCGATTGTCGCGGGCACGGCCATGTCGCCCGCCATGGTCAACCGTTTTCCCTGGTTCCCGCGCATCTTCGGCGGCAGACAAGGAGCGCGTTCCGTCCACTTCCTGATGATGCTCGTCTGGGTGGGGTTTCTCATTGTGCACGTCACGCTGGTGGTCCTGACCGGGTTTCAGAGGAACATGAACCACATCGTTCTGGGAACGGACAACCATCATCCGCTGGGAATGATCCTCGGCTTTGTGGGGCTGGCGGTGGTACTTGCCTCGTGGATTGTGGCCCATTACATTTCCTGGAAAGCGCCGCGCCTGCTACAGCGAATTCAACGAGCGATGGTGCCCGTAAGCCAGGCAACTCTGAACCGTCTTCGCCCAAGGAACCGGTACAGAAAAGACCAGATCTCACCGCACTTCTGGCCGAATGGAAAGATGCCGATACGCGAAGACTGGAAGCAGATGGCTGCGAACGATTTTCGCGATTTCAAGCTCAAGGTCGGCGGCCTGGTGGAGAATCCGGTCGAGTTGTCGCTATCAGATATAGCGGCACTTGGAGCCGAAGAAAACATCACCATGCATCATTGCATTCAGGGTTGGTCCGGTATCGCACAATGGAACGGCTTGCCCATGAGAGCTTTGATCGATCTGGTCAAGCCGAAATCTTCAGCGGCGACTGTTGCTTTCTTTTCCTTCGGAGAATCCCTTTATGGCGGTGCGTACTACGACACCCAGAGTATGGAGAATGTACTGAAGCCGGAATGTCTTCTTGCCACCGCTATGAATGGCAAGCCACTCCCGGCCGAGTATGGGGCGCCCCTGCGGCTCCGCGTCGAGAACCAGTTGGGATACAAGATGGTCAAATGGATTGAGCGGATCGAGTTCATCGAGTCCGAAAAAGAACTCGGCAAGGGCCAGGGCGGAGCGAATGAGGATGATGAATACTTCGATCTGCTGCCAAATATTTAAGTTCTCTGAATCAGAAGCCACCGCAATAAACTTCTTGAGACTATCTTCTGTATAAGGGCCGCAATCTACATAGGGTGGAGACTCTGAGAGAATTTACAGCAGAGTTAGGGCCTATTTACTTATAGGTTGTTGGTCGAATATCTGGGCCGACCTGCGGAGATCGAGCCGATTCTCAGTTGTTGACTGCATGCCGATGCACTCATCTAGCAATACGAGGCATTCGATAAGTGCATTGGCGATTTATCACTCGCCGAGAGGCAGAGCGCGCTCACAGAAGAGTATCCGCTCGCATCGAGACCAAACAACGCCTACTGGATGACCTGCCGCAACCGAAGGCAATGAGACAACTCGCTGGTGCCTGTGGTGCCATCTTGCATGGCGAGATACGGACGGCCTGCGGCAACGAAGCACCAATAGACGCGCTCTCCGCGATAGATCTATTTTTCACGTGTACAGGATGCCCGCAAAGAGCGATCCCTCAACGCAGTACGGCCGGACTGGCGGGCGATTCGATCTCCTCAACCTCACGGTTCGGCGGGCGCACGTCCGGCAGAAATGCGGCAAACAATCCCAGAAGTGGCAGGAAGGCACACACCTGGTAGACGAACACGATCCCGAAGTGATCGGCCAGAATGCCCAGCACCGCTGCCCCCAGGCCGCCCAGGCCAAAACTGAAGCCGTAGAAAAGGCCAGAGACCATGCCGATGCGGTGGGTCAACATATCCTGCGCGTAGACGATGATGGCGGGGAAGGCCGATGTCAGCACGAGGCCAATTACGACGCTCAAGGCAATTGTCCAGCCGAGGCTGGAATAGGGCAGCGCCAGAGTGAATGGCGCGCAGCCCAGGATGGAAAACCAGATCACGCGCTTGCGGCCAATACGGTCGCCCAAGGGTCCACCGATCAAAGTACCCCCAGCCACGGCAAACAGAAAAACACCCAGCAAATATGCCGCGGTGTGCGCCGATAGCTTGAACCGGTCGATCAGGAAGAACTCGTAATAGCTGCCGATGCTGGCCAGGTAAAAGAACTTTGAGAACATCAGGATGAACAAGACACCGATGGTCCGGCGGACTACCTTAGGCGGGTAACGCCGCTCCGGACCGCGTCCGCCCCGGGAAACCCGCAGATCCAGGTGGTGGCTATACCAGCGGCTCACCTGCAGCAGGATCACAATCCCCAGGATGGCCGCCGATCCGAACCAGGCGACATGCCAGCGTCCATGCTGGCCATATCTCAGCACCACGATTGCTGCAAGGATCGGTCCAAGCGCCTGCCCGACATTGCCCCCGATCTGGAATAGCGACTGCGCCAAGCCGTAACGTCCTCCGGACGCGGCGCGCGCGGCCTGAGATGATTGTGGGTGAAATACGGACGACCCGCAGCCAATCAGTGCGACCGAAAGCAACAAGATGGAATAAGTCGGAGCAACAGACAAGAGCAGCACGCCTGCCAAACTGAAGACCATGCCGAAGGGTGTCGCGTACGGCAACGGATATTTATCGGTGACCGCGCCGACTAGTGGTTGCAGCAGCGAGGCTGTCAATTGAAACGTAAGCGTGATCACGCCGATCTGAATGAAATTGAGATGAAACTCCCCTTGTAGCAGCGGATAAATCGTTACAATCAGCGCCTGCATCATGTCGTTCATCATGTGCGCAGAGCTGACGCCGGCGAGCACGCTGTAGTAGGTGTGGACGGGCCGCGTGCCACCCGGCTCAGCAGACCGGTGAAGCCCGGAGTGCGTTATTCCAGACTGAACATCGGGGTCTGTCATGTGCGGAATCTGACCTTTGCCAGTGCGGTGCTTCACGCGAAGAGGTCGGGCCGTGGGGTCAGGAACTCAGTGAACTGGTGAGGGGACCGGAACCATACTTTGGCGACCGTCTTCCGGTATTCGGTGCGCACTAGGAATCGAAAGCCCCCGTTTGTCCAGGACGCGGAACGTGTCAACGCCGATATCATGAGTTAATGGTACCCGCATCGCGAACATGAGGACATGGACCGAGACGAGCCAATCCAACAGTGGGAAAATCCTGGAGGAGCTACCAGTGGGAAAATCCTGGAGGAGTTACGAAAGATGAATGAGAATCTGGAGAACCAGATCCTCTTGCTTCGCGGGAGCGTGACAGCACTGAAACTGGGATAGAAAAATCGCCCAAGACGGGTTTCTGGGCAGCAGCATTTCTGGCCGGGGGCAAGCATGGAACCTGCAAAACGGAAAAAGTTCTCAGTTGGTGCCAACAGGCCGAGTCACTCATCGAGGTCCGCGTGCCTCAGGAGTCGCGGCGTTCGGGCTGGGAGGGATCGACGGGGAAGCGGTCGAGGCGGTCGTCGACATATTTGCGGCGGTCTTTGAGGCGCTCTTCCTGCTGCTCCTGCTGACGGCGCTGCTCTTGCTGTTGGCGCTCCTCGCGGCCGTCGCTCATGGGTAACATCCTCTTGAAAACAGTGTAAAAGACGCAGGCAGATTGGGGGCGAGGAGTCTTCATTTTCACTCAAGCCGAGAGTGCCTTGAATGGGGCACCCTGCTACGATACCCGGCTGCGCCATGGCTCAGAAGCGAGACAGGCGAAGCCGGCGATGCCGCGCTTCCGGCGCACTGGTTTCCTGTATAATTCGACTCCTCAGAATTCCGGAGAGATTTCCCCCACGACAAAATTCAACCTATAGAGGATGAAACCTATGAAATTCATGACAACGTGGGCCTTGTTACCGGGGTCTGTGAAAGACGCCGCGGAGCACTTTCTCGCTGGTGGAGGAAATGAGCCGGAGGGTGTCACCCTCCTCGGCCGCTGGCACGATGTGGCGTGCAGTGGCGGATTCGCGCTGGTCGAGACCAACAATCTTGCAGCGCTCCATTTGCATGCCGCACAGTGGGCCGATCTACTGGAATTTACAACCGTGCCCGTGATTGAGGATGGCGAGGCGGGCTCCAACCTAGCGGCCGTCTTCAAGAAGTAATCTCGTCCACACCACCTATCCTTACCCGCCACGGGCTTCCACTTGAGGAACTTCGCAAGCCGGTCGCAAGAGGCGGGTAAGCAAAAACAGAAAGCGACGCCGGTGGGTTGAAGTTGTGTCAGGGTGACCACCGCGGCTTGGGCCGGGGTGGTTTCGTTGTTTGTGTCAGGCTGTGGTTCGAGCTTCGATCCGCAGAGTAAGCTCCTGGCCGGGCTGCATGGGCACAGCCAGCGGCACGCACTCGAACCCCGGAACGAGATTGAAGCTGCGTTTCGCGGGGATTGTCTCGAAAGCGGACCCGCTGGTTCGAATCACAAGCTGGCCTGCGGGCTTCGTAATGTGGACGGTGGATGCGTTGGGTTGCTGCACGCTGTCTGCGGTGCGGGCGATCACAGGCAGTATCAAGCGGACTCCGGGCGGAGCTGACTTGTCTACAGAGGCTGTGATTTCGACACTGGAAACGTCGAGACGGTAACGCAGCGTGTAATGCACATCACCCCCGGGCAGGGATTCGCGCGACGCGGTGAGCAGGCGTCCGTGCGCTGCAAAAATTGCCTGGCCCTCGGTATGCTGCGCAGTCAGGTTCGCAGCGTAATCCGTATCGCTGACGTAGCTCTGGCCTGCCTGTTCCAGCTCGATCCGCGGGGTTAGCGGCATGTGCGGCACATCGCGGTACGCCTGCTGATTGCTGATTTCGATCATTTCGTAGCGGGTCATGCTGGCAGTCAGCACGGGACCGAGTTGACGGTGAAAGAGCATGGCAAGTGAGCCACCCGAAACATGACCGCCCATGTGATTTGGAGCCACTGTTTCCTCGTAGGCGCAGTCGTAGGCGGTTACGGTGGCACGCCAGTCGCCGACGGCGGCGAGGTGAGTGTCGATCACCGGAAAACTTCGGAGCCCGTACGGCTCATCGCGCGGCAAAGTGAGGCGCGCGGTCGGGAGCGGATCGCGGCATCTGTCGAGGACCGTGGCCAGCGCTTTGGCGTGCGTGAAGGTGTGGTGGATGCAGGGGAAATCACCGTGAACGAAGAAGTCGGGTCCGCCGTAAAGCAGGCCATCATGGGTACAGGCTGTCATCAGTTCCAGGTTCCGGTGGGCAGCTTCTTTGAAGCGCGGATCGTATTGCGCGAGCATGATAAATCCCGGATGGCAGCCGTCAGTGGTGCGGCTTCCCCACCAGCTCCACTTGAAGTTGCGCGTGCCCCAACTGTTGTCCCAGGAGCCGTCGGGCAGCATAAACTCGAGCGCCGTCCGCATCGCGGCGACCACCTGGTCCAGGACCAGAGTGTCGTTGGCCAGCACCGCGTACATGCCCAACGACGGCAACGACTCCTCGACGTTATAGCCAAGATCGACGGGGCGGCAGCCTTTCCGGCTGAACCAGCGTTGCGGATGCCCTTCGCCGAACAGGATGCCGGAGGGACTGAAGAATTCGAGGGCAGCATGGGCCATCTGGCGGCCGCGATCGAAATAACGGGGCTCCCCCAGCACCTGACCACAGAGGGTGAACGCAAGCGACGACGCCACCGGGTAATTGATATTGCCAGTGTCGATTGTGATGTAGCCGTCGAGGAATTTGGCTGCAGCGGCGAGGCGGTCGGTCCATCGATTGCGCGTTGTTGCGTCGAGCAGCGATCCATGATGATGCAGGGCCTCGGCGAGGGCAATGGTATGGAAGACGGTGATGCCCTTCCATGAGCTGAGTGTCACATCGTTGATCCAGCTACCGTCCGCCTGGCTCACTTGCCGCTCCGACCATTCGTAGACCTCGAGGGCTGAGTGCAGGTAGCGATCGTCGCCGGTGGTGTGCGCCACATGGAGGAGCGGGTAGATGGCCTCGCCGCATCGGCCATGGATCAGCACGCAGGACGGGCAAAGAAATCCCCCAAGCGTGGCGGGATCGTCCAGGGAGACCTGGTGGGCGAGCAGGCCGTCGCACCAGGCATGGAGCAGATCGGCGTAGGGATTCGCATCATCATGGTTGGGCCCGGTCGGATGAAGCGATTCCGAAGTTGAGGCGTAGGCAGCCGGTAGGAAAGCCGCTGCCGACTGGACGGCGGCTAAACGGAGGAAATCCCGGCGGCTCAGTTGCGACGCAGCAGGTTTGAGCATATTTTCCTCCATTGTGAAATGGAAATGAGCAGGCTGACACGCACTCAAAACGTCACGCCCCTTCCATTCATAGCAGATGACACCATCTCCGGCCCCGAGCGCGGGCGCGCGCCGGTCGTGTGTATTCCGGCAGATCGATCCGGACTGCCAGAAGGAAACGGAACCAGGTGAAAGATGGTCGAATTCCCCGCCCAAGGCCAACTCACTTATGGAGGCTTGGCGATCTGGCAGCAATTGAGAATGAGCCGCCAATTCCGGGTGCCAACCACACACCCAGAATTCAGAAGAGGGACATCGATGAGTGACCTGATCCTACATAAAGTTGGCTGCGATTGGCTGGTTTCGTATGATTTTGAGTGCCCCAGGAGGCCCCCGGTTTCCGTGGCGCTGACGGCAAAGCTCACGCGAATTCGCATGTATCCAAGCAAAATGAGTGGTCGGGATTAGAATGTCCTTGCGCGACCAAGATGAAATCCAAAACCTCCAAATCCGTTGCCCCTACCAGAAAGATCTCTCATGGCAAGGCCGCTGAGGTACAAAGCGGCTCTTTCCCTATCGTCGCCATCGGGGCCTCGGCGGGCGGCCTCGAAGCATACACGGAATTTTTTCATGCGTTGCCGGCCAACACTGGCATGGCGTTCGTCCTGATCCAGCACCTCGATCCCACCCACCACAGCATGCTGACGGAAATTCTTTCCAAGGCGACCGGGATGGCTGTCGAGGAGGTCAAGTCCGGCGTCACGATCAAGCCCAACCGCGTCTTCGTGATTCCCCCGAACGCACTGATGGCTATTTCGGACTGCGTCTTCAAATTGACGCCGCGGGACAAAGGACCGGGCCTGCATTTGGCGGTCAATCACTTCATGCGCTCCCTGGCCCAGGAGCACAAAAGCCGGGCGATCGCCATCGTGCTTTCGGGCACCGGCGCGGACGGCACCGCCGGCATGGAGGAGATCAAGGCGGAAGGCGGCATCACCTTCGCCCAGGAACCCTCCTCGGCCAAGTACGACGGTATGCCGAGAAGCGCAATCGATTCGGGGTGCGTGGACTTCGTTCTGCCGCCCAATGAGATTGCGAAGGAACTCGACCGGATACAGCGCCATCCGTATGTGCGCGCGCAGGAAGAAGCCAGAGCCGGGCTGGGCGCGGAGGAACGAGGCAAAGAGCTGAGCGATACCGCGGCGCTCCCCTCCGCCGAGGATGATTTCCTCGCCGTTCTCGGCCATCTGCGAAAGGCGAGCGGGGTCGATTTCCGCCAGTACAAACCCAACACCATTCACCGGCGTGCCTTGCGGCGCATGGTGATTCTTAAGCTGGACTCGCTGGGCGAATACGCGAAGCATTTGAAGGACCATCCCGAAGAGGGAGTGAAGCTGTACGACGACGTGCTCATCCCCGTGACCAGCTTCTTCCGCGACTTCGAGGCTTTCGAGGCCTTGAAAGCTCAGGTGTATCCCGCCATCGTGAAGGACAAGGTCAACAAGGGCACGATCCGCATGTGGGCGCCGGGCTGTTCGACGGGCGAGGAGACCTACTCACTCGCCATGACTTTGTTGGAGTTTCTGGGCGACAGGGCGTCCAGTTTTCAGGTGCAGATATTCGGGACCGACCTGAACGAAAAAGGCATTCAACATGCGCGCGCCGGAGTGTACCGGGAAAGCATCGCGGAGGAAATATCGCCGGAACGCATGTCTCGCTTCTTCGTTAAGACCGAAGATGGCTACCGCGTCAACAAAGCGGTGCGCGATATGTGCGTCTTCGCGAAACAGAACCTGGCCAACGATCCTCCGTTTTCGCAGATGAACGTGGTGGCCTGCCGCAACCTGCTCATCTATATCCAGCCGGTGCTGCAAAAGAAGATCATCCCCATCCTGCACTATGCGCTCAAGCCCTCCGGGTTTCTGGTTCTGGGCAGTTCGGAAAGCGTCTCCGCTTTTCCCGACCTGTTCTCCACGGTGGACAAGAAGCACAAAATCTACGGTAAGAAGGCGATCACATCGCGGCTGCACTATGACTTCGCCCAGTCCTACTACCCCGCCTATCCCGCCGGAGGCGACCCGGACGTTTCCGGCAGAGCGTTGAAGTCTCCAGCGCCGGTGAGAGACGAGTTGGATGTGCAGGCCGAGGCGGACCGCGTGGTGCTGAAGAATCATGCCCCGGTTGGAGTGGTGATTAACGGCGCGATGGAAGTGGTCCAGTATCGCGGGCGGACCACCCCATACCTCGAAGCCGCGCCCGGCAAGCCGAGCCTGAATGTGCTGAAACTGGCGCGGAACGGCCTGGCCATCGAGCTGCGGGCGCTGATCGCCGCCGCCCAGAAAAAGGACGCTCCTGTCGGTAAAGACGGCGTCCCCTTCGGCGGCAACGGCCACAAACGAATCCTGAACCTGTCGGTCACGCCGCTTGGCGAAAAAGGTGCACGGGGCAACGGACTGGGAGACAAGCGTTCTTTTCTGATTCTGTTCGACGACGTTACACCGCTCTGGACTCCCGCTCCCGAAACTGCCTCGGGGCGCAAAACGAAGGGAAATGCGGAGGACAAGCAGGGATCCAGACGGCTGAAACAGGAACTCGCCGGAACGCGGGACGCTCTCCGTTCCGCCATCGAATCGGAAGACGCGCTGAAGGAAGAATTTCAATCGGCGAACGAGGAAATCCTCTCCGCGAATGAGGAGTTGCAAAGCACCAACGAAGAGCTGGAAACCTCGAAGGAAGAGTTGCAGTCGGCCAACGAGGAACTGAATACGCTGAACGCCGAGCTTCGTCACAAAAACGACGAACTCCATGAGTTGAGTGACGACATCTCGAATTTTCTGAACAGCACGCGAATTCCGGTTGTGATGCTGGACCGCCGTTTGCGGATTCGCCGCCTCACCCCCACAGCGGACAAACTGCTCAAAGTGCTTCCCTCCGATATTGGCCGGCCGCTTGCCGATATCAGGCTCAATATCGAAGCGCCCGAATTGGAGCAGTCGGTCGCGAAGGTGCTGGAAAGCCTCCAGCCGATCGAGCGCGAGGTGCGGGACCTCCAGGGCCACTGGCACGGGTTGAGCATCCTGCCATACCGGACGCAGGACAACAAGATCGATGGCGTGGTGCTGGCATTGCAGGACATCGACGCCGTCAAATCCGCCAGCGAACAACTGCGAAAATCGTCTGAGTTTTTCCGGGGCGTCGTGGACACGGTACGAGAGCCGCTGCTGGTGCTCGACACGAAGCTGCGAATCATCACGGCGAATGTGCCGTTTCAGGACGCTTTTCAGGTTTCGGCGGCAAAAACGGTTGGTCAATTCGTCTATGACCTGGGCAATGGACAGTGGAATATTCCTCAATTGCGGACAGTGCTGGACCAAGTGCTGCAGAAACACGAGAGCGTGACGGATTTTGAAGTGGAGCACGACTTTGAAAGCATTGGCCACCGAACGATGCTGCTGAACGCGCGAACGCTGACACAGCATGACGGCGCGCAGTCGATGATCCTTCTGGCCGTCGAAGACGTCACGGAGCACAAACTCGCGGAAGAATCGCTGAAAAATCTCAACGACAAGATCGAGCGGCAGTCGCGCATCTACGACACCATCCTTTCCTCGATCACCGATTTTGCTTACACCCTGGATCGTGAGGGACGTTTCCAGTACGGGAACCGGGCGCTGCTCGACTTTTGGGGCGTGAAGCTCGAAGATCTGGTCGGGAAGAATCTCTTCGAACTGCAAACCCAGGACGAATTCTACGAAGGACTCCAACAGCAGATTCAGCAGGTCTTTGTCACGGGGCGGAGGTTCAGAGCGGAGACTCCGTATGGCAGCCCAGCGGGCATCATCGGGAATTACGAGTATATTTTCAATCCGGTCTTTGGCGCCGACGGCGCCGTGGAGCTGGTCGTGGGATCGACCCACGATCTGACCGAAAGCAAGCAGGCGGAGACGGCCCTTGCAAGGCTGGCGGCCATCGTTGAATGCTCAGACGACGCTATCATCGCCAAGAACCTTGATGGAGTTATCCAGACCTGGAATCGCGGCGCAAAACAGCTCTTCGGGTATACAGCGGAGGAGGCTGTCGGACAGTCCATTACTATGCTGATGCCTCCAGACCGCGTCCACGAGGAGCCAATCATTCTGGAACGTATCCGTCGCGGGGAGCATATCGATCACTACGAATCGATCCGCCGGCGCAAGGACGGGAGCTTGCTCGATGTCTCATTAACGATTTCGCCTGTTGTCGATGACCATGGCCAAATTGTGGGCGCATCGAAAATCGCACGCGATATCAGCCAGCAAAAACTCACGGAAGCGGCTTTGATCAAATCGGAAAAGCTAGCTGCCGCGGGACGTTTGGCCGCAACGCTGGCGCATGAGATCAACAATCCGCTGCAGGCGGTGACGAACCTGCTGAGCCTGTTGGGACAATCTCCAAACCTGGATGCGCAAGACCGCGAATACGCCAGGATGGCTGCCGACGAGCTTGGCCGCCTAACCCGCCTGACGCAGCAGTCTTTAGGTTTTTACCGGGAATCGATTTCCCCCGCAACGGTAAAGCTGGAAGAAACGATCGAGAGCGTACTGGATCTGTACGCCAAACAGATGGACAAGAAGAAGATCACGGTGAGAAAGCAGTACCAGTCCGACGGAGCGGCAATCCATAGCTATCCCGGCGAGATCCGCCAGATATTCTCAACTCTCCTCATCAACGCGATCGAAGCTGTGCCCGTCGGTGGGCGTTTTGCGCTGCGCATCAGCCAGTCCACTGACTGGCGGAAAAGTTCGGCGGTTTTTGGAGCCCAGGAAGCCGTCCCGGGCCTTCGCATCACCCTCGCCGACAGCGGTTGCGGAATCCCCAACCACCACAAAGGTCGAATATTCGAGCCGTTCTATACCACCAAGGGAGAAAATGGGACCGGGCTTGGCCTCTGGGTGGCTCGGGGGATTGTGAATCGGCTTGGCGGCTCTATCCGAATGCGCAGCAGCGTGCATCCGGAAAAGAGCGGGACTTGTTTTTCGATTTTTCTTCCAAGCAGACCGCCGACGCACGCCATCTGACTCACTCCGGTATTACGGACAAACTGGAAGTTGGATCTCAATTGGCGATTTTGCGTGCTCAGGTCGCATCGGGTAGACGGCCCATGAGAAAGCCCGCGACAGGATGGCATGTCGCGGGCTTCCTTAAGTCAAACCCAGGCATTTCTCATTGATCGGCATTCCCGGGACTTCGACCGGCGTCCTCATCTTCCGGGGGTGGTCCGTGCGTGCCGGATCATTTGGGCTGAGCGGCGGTGCGCATATATGGCTTTACCGTCTTGTAGCCGGGAAACTGCTTGTCCGCGTCTTCCTTTGAAACCGCGCCGCCGATGATGATATCGTCGCCCTGGTTCCAGTTGGCCGGCGTAGAAACCTTATGCCTGGTGGTCAACTGGATGGAGTCGAGCGCGCGCAGGATCTCATTGAAATTGCGCCCCGTGCTCATCGGATAGCTTAACTGCAGCTTGATCTTCTTATCGGGTCCAACCACAAAAACAGTTCGAACCGTAGCATTGTTTGCGGGAGTGCGGCCCTCCGAGGTCTCACCGGCATCGGCCGGAAGCATGTCGTACAGCTTGGCAATCTTCAGTTCCGGATCGCCGATCATCGGATAGTTCACCTGGTGACCGGAGACGTCTTCAATATCGCCCGCCCACTTCTCATGGCTCGTTACAGGATCGACGCTGAGCCCGATAATTTTCGTTCCGCGCTTCTTGAATTCGCCTTCGAGGCCCGCCATCGTTCCTAGCTCGGTGGTGCAGACCGGGGTAAAATCCTTCGGATGCGAGAACAGGATTGCCCAGCCGTCGCCAATCCAGTCATGAAAGTGGAGGGTGCCTTGAGTGGTTTGCGCGGTGAAATCCGGCGCGGTGTCGTTGATGCGAAGTGACATGATAATCTCCTCGTGCGATTTGGATGAGCGGAGGAAGACATTTGGCTCGGCCGTTGTTGATTTCTTTACGTATGGGAAGCCAGACTTAAGAAAAGTATAGCAAGCCTGCGGCGCGTGCAATTTGCATTCCCGCCCGCGCCTGTGCTACAAAAGGTTCATTCATGTTTGCTCCTTGTGAGCGAGCCTGAATTTCATGCAGAGTGGCTGAGGGACGGGCCCTGTGACGCCACGACAACCGGCTCGAGCAATTCGAGACCTCGGTGTCAACTCTCGCTCGCCAAAAGGTGGGGGACATGAGATTCGGGGTGCGGGCTGTATTGCATCTCGCTATATCCATCAGCAGTAGAGTAGTTGCCGTAAAAAGTCGTCACGCGCCCGCATACGTTCCACCTTGTCGGTGGGACCGCCTATGCCGCTCTCGGAATTGAGGGCTGGATGGCTACATCTTACGGACTGCAATGTCGCGAGTGCGGCAAGCGCTATGACAACGCGCCGCTCTCCATCTGTGACGAATGCTTCTCTCCTCTGGAAGTGGTCTGCGATCTGGAAGCCGCGCGCCGCAACTTCACCCGCGAGGCCATCGCGGCCGGACCATCGAGCATGTGGCGCTATCAAGCTCTGCTGCCGGTGCCGGACGACTACAAGCCGGTGACGCCTGCCGGCTGGACGCCTCTGCTTCCCGCGCCGCGTCTCGCCGAGCGCATCGGCGCCGCCAATCTCTACATTAAAAACGATGCCGTCTGCCTGCCCACGCTGAGCTTTAAGGACCGCGTCGTTGCGGTCGCGCTCGCCAATGCGCAGGCCTTTGGATTTGAAACGGTCGGCTGCTCTTCAACCGGCAACCTGGCCAATGCGGTGGCTGCCCAGGCCGCCCGGCAGGGACTGAAGACCTACATCCTTGTCCCCGCCGACCTCGAACCCGCCAAGATTCTCAATACCCAGGTCTACGGCGCCAGGCTGGTTCGCGTCGACGGCAATTACGATCATGTCAATCGCCTGTGTTCACAGATCGCCGAGCGCTACAACTGGGGCTTCGTCAATGTGAACCTTCGTCCGTATTACGCGGAGGGCTCAAAGACCGTCGGCTTTGAAATTGCCGAGCAACTCGGCTGGCGTCTACCGGACAATGTCGTTGTTCCCATGGCCGGCGGTGCGCTTATCGTTAAAATCCGCAAGGCATTCAAAGAACTGGTTGCGCTCGGTCTCGTCGAAGACAAACCGGTCCGCTTCTTCGGCGCGCAGGCCACCGGCTGCTCCCCCATCTCAACCGCTGTCAAAACCGGCGCCGACCACATCGAGCCGCAGCGGCCCGCCACCATCGCGCGTTCCCTCGCCATCGGCAATCCTGCGGACGGCGTCTACGCCGCGCGCGCGATCCGCGAGAGCGGCGGCTGGGCCGAAGACGTCTCCGATGTGGAGCTCGTCTCCGGCATCCTGGAACTGGCCGAAACCGAAGGCATTTTTACCGAAACCGCCGGCGGCGTCGCGACGGCGGTCACGGCGCGCCTCTACGCCGACGGACGAATTCACCGGGATGAACTCACCGTCCTATGCATCACCGGCAACGGCCTGAAAACGACCGACGCTCTGGCCGGAGCTTACGAGCAGCAGGCGGCGATTCGCCCGCGCCTCGCAGATTTCGAGGCATTCATCGAAGAAGGTTCACAGAAGGAAGAGGCCCTGGCGGTCGGAGGTTCCCATGCCCGTTAAAGTACTTTTACCGAATGCATTTCAGAAACATACCAACGGCACGCGGGAGATTCAGTCGACTGCGAGCAATTTGCCCCAGCTTATTGAGGAAATCGAAACCACCTTTCCTAGCCTCCGCCCGCATCTGCGCGACGAGAGCGGCCAGGTTCGACGCTTCATCAATTTCTACGTCAACGACGAAGACATCCGTTTCCTCGGTAACGAGAACTATGCATTTCAGGATGGCGACGAAGTTCTCGTCATTCCTTCCATAGCCGGCGGGTGCTCACCGCAGTTGCAGACGCACTTCGCGCTGCCGGCCGCACAGCCGGGTGCCCCAGGTTTGTCGACCGGGCCCGAGCCCGACGTCGCCCAATAGACTGGCACACTTGAGCCATCTCTGAACAAGCTGCCGGAGGCCGTTTTACCGGGGACGTTAAGTTCTGGAACGATGGCGTTTCTTCAATTTCGGTCGCTGGTTTCTGCTAGAAAGCGACCCGCTTAGCGCGTGCCTTGGCGATTTTTCGAACAACTGAGAGCTTGCCAACTGGCTCCCGACGGGCTGATCGGCTAAAGCCGTCACGACCACTTCTTCAGTTCCGGGTATCGAGCATAGATCCGCTGCTGATCTTTAGCAGGTAGCTCCCCCAGTCGCATGGGCTTGTCCTGGGGCCGCGTGCCTTTTTGGTTCAATACGTTCATCAGGCTCCATTCTCGCTGCAGTCCCTGGGGCTCGTGCGCGGGCAGATCATACCGGGTAAAGTCGATCGCCATGTACGGACTGCGGGTTTCCCAGTTACGCAGCAGCGCCAGGCGGAACTCCTGGTTCATGTACCAGCGGATTTCCAAGTCTTTTTCCGATCCGGGCGCGCCGGTCCCTTTGGCATCGAAGCGGTAGTTGAGCGAGGTATTGTTTGGCACATGCCTGCGCCACTCCATGCCAAAGTCTCCTTCGGTCAGCACTTGTGTGTCCGGCCAGCGGTCTTTCATGGCCTGCAGCCACCAGGTCAGGTCCTTGTCGTGGCCGATCGATACCTCCCAAATCCCTGTCACCCAGCCAAACCCATTCAGCGCGTGCCCCTTGTCAAAGTGCATGGCGGTGGTATCGATCATTTCTTTTCGGCCAGCCTGCTCTCCCAGATCCCCAACCGTCTCAATGGGGCCGACTCCCATGCGGCTGTTGAAGCCGCCCTGAAAGCCGTTACGGCGCGCTGCCAGAAAATCGCACGTCCAGCCGTCCAGGCAGACGCAGTCGATAAAGTCCGCTGGCCCCTGCGCCGGTTTCAGGTAGTGTTCGCGGCTGGGATAGTAGGGGTAGCAGACGCCGCCGTCACCATCGCCGTAGTCGATGCCGTGCTGGCTCCAGATCTGGCCCTGGCATACATGAATGCCTTCTTCGGTGGCGAGCAGGCGCTGGTTTTCCGCATCCATAAAGCCCGCGACCACACACTGAGGGCGATACCCGTTGCCCACCGTCTTCGAGACCAACTTGAGCGCTTGGTGAATCGTCTCCCGGATTTGTTCGCGCGTGTTGTACATGGGCGCGAAGTAGCCGCCGGGGATGAAGGTGATCTCGTCGCCATGCCGGTCGTGATAGGAAGCCAGCAGCCGCCGCGCCTCTACGTATTCCTGCCGGGTATCGTTCAGCGCCAGCCAGCTCACAGCCCACGTCATTCTGCCCTCCGGACAGCCGCGGGCAAAGGCTTCCCGCCGCGCCCGGATATGCTTCGGGCTGTTGGCCGGGGACTCGTCCTTTCCGATGGAGCGGTCGGGAGTCGCCTCGACCTGGTTGACGCGCACCACCGAGATATGGGTCACGAAGCGTCCTCGCATGGCCGACCGGGCCGCGCCCCAGGCCAGCGCATCGGTGCCCGGCAAAGCGACCGTAACAGCGCCCGCAGCGCCGGCCGCGCGGCTCAGAAACTTTCTTCTGGTCCAGAGGTCGTTCATCGCCTTCCGTCATTTCGAGCTGAATTCATGCGGCCAGCCGCAACCTGCTTATACCAACTCTGGTTCTTCGGGAATCTTACGGAAGAACTAGTAGTTATCACCAGCTTAGAATGTGTCCGCGAGATCGACTAACGATATCAGGCCAATGCGCTCATTATTGAAGTGAGAGGACTCATTGAAGTGAGGGACCGACCCTACTTCGGGCTCAGAATAGCCATCGGCAAACCGTCGGCCGAGAGCTACCCGCTCAGACCGCCCTTTGGGTTCATAGCCGAAAGAGTTCGATTTTGGCGATTCGGAACCGAGGGTTCAAACCCGACCCACTACCCGATCGCCGCCCAGGCTTCGCCGCTTCGGGGTCCCTGTGGTACCGTCAGACTTGCCGGGTGCGGCAATAGAAGCACGACCTCTCCCTTTTCCTGTCGGCGGTATCTGGAGATTACGTTGCTGAGCAGACGTTGTGGCGGCGCTTGGGTCGCTTTGATTTTTTTGACCTGCCTTTCGATCGCGTCCTTCCTTTCGGCGGAAACGCTGCCTGTCGGCACTCCTTTGGAGATTCGCCTCCAGCAGACCATCAGCTCCTATTCCACCCACAAAGGGACGAAGGTCACTGGCATCCTGATTTCTCCGGTCGCTGCGAATGGCAGAATTCTGGTGCCGTTGGGAACCACAATCGAAGGCTCGGTCGTCGAAATCCGCAGCGTAGGCCTGGGCTTTGCGCATGAGACGGCGCAAATCGACCTGCGGTTCACCCGCCTGGTGCTTTCCAGCGGTCAGTCCATCTCTATCGAATGTCGCATCACCGAGGTAGAGAATGCGCGCGAAAGCATCAACAAACAGGGTCGCATTCAGGGAATCCGTTCCACGTCTGCGCTAAGCAGCCGTACTTCCGGCGTGGTGGGTACCCTGGCGCTGGGAGACCCGATTGCCGCGATCTTTACCACTGCGGGTACGGCGAGCGTTCTGCGGTTTTCGGAGCCGGAGATTACCCTGCCGGCGGGGGCGGAACTGCTGGCGAAGCTGACGGCGCCCCTGGATTTGCCGGTTGAGAAGATCAAAACGATTCCGCCGATTGCGACCTCCGCAGCGGACAAACTGAGCCTCGGCGCCATGGTGCACCAGCTTCCATTCCGCACGGTTACGCAGGGACGCAAACAGGTTCCATCGGACCTGACCAACCTGGCCTTTATCGGCAGTGTCGGCTCGCTGCAACGTGCCTTCGCCGCTGCCGGCTGGGTGATCGTGGACGAACTGACCGCCGAAACTGCGTACAGCACCGTCCGGGCCATTGCCGAAAATCAGGGGTATCACCGTGCGCCCATGTCTACGCTGTTGCTGGGCGATAAACCCCCGGAATTTGCCTACGCCAAAACGCTGAACACGTTTTCCAAGCGCCATCACCTGCGCATCTGGAATACGTCGCGAATATGGGACGGCGAGCCGGTCTGGACCTCTTCATCGACACATGACATCGGCATCGGCTTTTCCAAGAAGAACAAGACGTTTATCCACCTGATCGACAGCAACATCGACAATGAACGCGCAAAAGTGGTCAACGACCTGGTTTATACCGGCTGCGTCTCTGGCGCGCAGATGGTTGCGCGTCCTTGGCTGCCCGCCCACGCCCAGAACGGCACCGGAGAAGACCTGATCACGGACGGCCGCATCGCCGTGCTGCAATTGAATTCTTGTGAACATCCGGTGGATGTCACCCACGGCGAAGGGCCCGTCCCGGTGCGGGTGCATGGCAATGAGCTAGACCGTGCCACTCGCCAGACGGTGCTGACGTTGAAGAACAACCTCCTTCGCGACAATCTTGGCGTGCAGGCGTACTCCGGCATCCACTATGCCCTCGAATCGAAAAAGAAGAAAGCCGCCGAACCGGAGAAGACGCGGGAGCGAACCATGGACGTCAACGGGCAGAAGTACACCATTGACCCTGTCTATCGACCCCAGGACGCGTATACCACTCGAACAGCTCCACAACTCTCCAGCAGCGCTGAACGTACTGGCGGAACGAAACGCGCGCAGTGGAAGCCGCCGTCGGTGGAACTGGGGATTCGCGGGGGATTTCACGGCTATTACGGCGGCAATGGCGGAGCCATCGGATTCCTCTTTACCCAGTCCGACCCTCCCGAGCCGGAAGTGATCGTGGTGCTGGACAACTCTCTACAGGACGGCTGGGAGATTGGCGGCACAGTTACGCTCAATTCGCAACGATACTTTTCTCACGAATTCAGCTACGACCGTAGCTACACCGGATTCAAGATCGGGCTGGGCGTCATCGCCCACGATTCCACCAGCGGCGAGGATACCAGTGCGTTTGCGTTTGACATCACCGGGCTGCGCACGTCACAGTTTGCATACAACCTGCTAATCAACGCTCGCCCCCGGACTTCGCGCTTGCGCCCGTACCTGGCCGTTGGCCCCGCTTTCCAGCTCATGCACCTGGCAGAGGCACCGATCAAGAAAGCTCCGGGCTGGTTCAAGCTTGGCCTGAGCAACATCGGGTTGATCAGTGCCGCCTATAACTTCGGCAGCACGCCGCCGCTCGAAGGCGGGGGCATCTTCCAGGTCGGCCTCAATTATGGGGGAGGAGTCCGCTACCGGGTCACTCCACGGTGGATGGTGCGCGCCGATTTTCGCGAAACACTGACTTCGCAACCGGACTTCTGGACCAAGTCGAAGGACGAAATTCTGTCCGAGGCGCAAGTGGACGAGGGATCGACACTCACTTTCCTGGGACCGGTGCTGGATGGCGCAATGCGGCAGGATCGCGTAACGGGAGGAGTTTCGTTTACATTCTGAGTTCGCCGGGAGAATTGCCTCCGTGGAATTGTCCGAAATGGTGCGCCAGCATCAGGCCGCGCCGTTGCTGCAACGGACCGCCGGTTTACGCTATCCCTAAAAATGATCTAGAAAAGCTGGCTTTGCCGGCGCGGCTGTTCGATCCCGAAGTACTGATAGGCCTGCCGCGTTGCCACGCGGCCGCGGGGCGTGCGGTCGAGAAAGCCGATCTGGATGAGAAACGGCTCGTAGACCTCTTCGAGCGCGTCTTCCTCCTCGGCCAGCGCGGCGGCCAGGGTATTCAGGCCGACCGGTCCGCCATCGTATTTTTCGATGATGGTGCGCAACAGACGCCGGTCCATTTCGTCGAATCCGTGGGCGTCCACCTCCAGCAGGTTCAGGGCGGCCATCGCGGTGGGCCGGTCGATATGGCCGGCGCCGCGGACCTGGGCATAGTCGCGCACCCGCCGCAGCAGGCGGTTGGCAATGCGCGGGGTCCCGCGGCAGCGCATCGCGATTTCCGCCGCGCCGTCGGCGTCGATGGGAACATTCAGCACCTCCGCCGAGCGATGCACGATGATGCGCAGTTCTTCATCGGTATAAAAGTCCAGCCGCAGCAGGATGCCGAAACGCGCCAGCAGCGGGGAAGCCAGCAAACCGGGCCGCGTGGTGGCGGAAACGAACGTGAACGGATGCAGGTCCATCACGTGGGTGCGCGCCGCCGGTCCCTGCCCGATGATGATGTCCAGCTTGTAATCTTCCAGCGCCGTGTACAGCTTTTCCTGCAATGCGGGTTGCAGGCGATGGACCTCGTCCAGAAACAGGACCTGATGCTTTTTCAGGTTGGTCAGGATTGCGGTTAAGTCGCCTTGAATTTGAATCGCCGGTCCGGAAGTCTGCTGGAACCCTACGCCAAGTTCGTTGGCGATGATGTTGGCGAGCGTGGTTTTCCCCAGCCCCGGCGGACCCGACAGCAATACATGGTCGAGCGCCTCGCCGCGGTTCCGCGCTGCTTCGAGCGCGATCGCCAACTGCTCCTTGGCCTTGGTTTGCCCAATGAACTCATTCAGCCGCTGCGGACGCAGCTTCAGGTCCAGCACGAAATCGTCTTCGACGGGCTCGGCGGAGACAATTCGGTCCGATGTGCGGTTCGACTCCATGCAAGCGGATGGTATCGCGGCTGAGAGCGCAACGCAACGCGAGACAAATATTCAAGAGAAGTTGAAGGATTGTGCGGAGAAGTTGAAGGATTGTGCGGGATATTTGTAGGATTGTGCGGGATATTTGTAGGATTGTGCGGGGTATTTGTAGGATTGTGCGGGGTATTTGTAGGATTGTGCGGGGTATTTGTAGGATTGTGCGGGCCGTTTTCGCTCTAAGTACCTGAAAACAAAATTGTTAGAGATCCGAGCCTGCAAAAAGGGTAGCTGTTGGCGAAAAAGCGCGAGGAGAAGGCGGTTGCGTTTCCATACACTGCTTCTTTCTCTGATCCCATTTTATCAACCCGGCGGGAATCAATGCGCCAACCCAGCGCATGTTTCCGCAATCGGAAGCAGGCGCGATGGCAACCGGCCGAGACGTATCGATGCAGAGGACTTTCTAATTCGAGGTTTCCTTGAGTTGCTGGACATACAATGCCCTATGAAATGGCGGCAACCAAGCTCCGTACCAGAGGGGTGGATATTTCGTTGGACCCAGGTCTGACAATGGTACGGAGACAACAATGTATCTGGGGACGAGCGCGGGAGTGGACGTCATATGCCAACTGTATTGACACCCAGTGGGGGTTTTCCAATCTGGAACGTGGGGGTTGTATGCCCCGGCAGGCACCTTGACTCGTGGATCGTTGATGTAGCCGTCCATTTCAATCTGCGCCCATCCATCGCTCGCCAGACCAATGCCATTGGGGATACAGATCGTCACAATAGAGGCCCTCGGCACTCCTGAAGCACGAAGCGTGCCGATGGTTCGCACCAGTGCGCGAGATTCGGCAAATATATCGTGGGAACCGCAAACCGCGCAGAAAGTGAAGACCACGAGTGTGATGAGACTGAACACGGACAGTCTGGGGGTAACGCGCTCCTGATATAGCTTGAGCAATACGATGATGGCAACCGGAAACAACCCCAGCAGGTATTTGTCCTGGATGTGGTCGTAGATCCCGCTGGGGACCAGCAATAGGAAATAGCTGAAGAAAAATGGGCCCAGAATCCATGCCAATTGTCTCCACGACTTTGTTTGCATGGAAAAGCCGCGTGGTTTTGGCGCGGCCTTCCCTAATTGTTTAAGCTGGGTCAGTCTTTCCACCAGGGTGATCGCAGATACCAGAACGAGTAAAGAAATCCCCAGCGCCATCAGAAAATTGGTGGTGGCAGCCGTCATGCCGAATGCGCCGGGTAATACTGGGAGCACCATCTCCAGGAAAAATGTCAGCCAGGGCGCCACCCAGGGAATTAGGTCTCCTTTCAGGTGCAGGGCGATGGCAAATGCAACGTAAACAGCCAGAACGCCAACAAGCCGTAGGCGAGCCTTTACTGACAGTTGGCGCGCGATCGGCAGCCACGCCACTAAAACGGGGAAAGTGATGAGCAGAAGACATAGCAGTGCCTTGGTCAACTGGGCACTGAGGTGGAAAAGCATCCTGGCATGAATCGGCCGCAGGAGAACAAAGTCGGGCAAGGAATACGGCTGTGCCTTAAACCAGTGCATGCAAGCCAATACGCCAATCAGGGTGAATATCCACAGCAGAACGCCGGCGGCCTTCATCCCGCGGCGTTGGCGCAACAGCCACGCCGTCGATGGCACCATCACCAGGGCTCCAAGCCATGCGATTTGTCGCACGGTGCCGCCTGCGACGTTCACCAGCATTGCGAAAACAAGCCATAGAAGCGCGGCCCGGTCCGTTCGCGCAGCGACTGCGCGTTGGCACATATAAATGCAGATCAGAATGACGAGCAATCCGGGCACATCGGACATGTAGCTTGACGCCAGAAGTAGAAAAAGTGGAGAAAGGCCGAGGGTGAGGGCGCCAAATGCGGCATTTCGCGAACTGATTCCAAATCGCAAAAGAATTTGATGAAACAGATACACCGTCGCCATGGCGATGGGCAACATGGAGAACCGCACGGCGTTGAAGGAAAATCCGAAAATCTTGACGAACAGGGCACCCCAGGGAATCATCCAGCCCAACATCGCCGTGGTCCATCCGTTGTAAACCATGTGCCCGGTGCGCGCGAACTCGAAGGCTGTCTTCGTATAAGAGAAATCATCGACAAACGGCATATTTGCGATGGGATAGACCGCGCATACGGCGGCAACGATCGCCAAAGCGCACCACATGCCATTGCGGTTGGAACGGCGGGTCCCGTTGTTGTCGACCGGCACGCTCGTATCCGTCACGGTCTCAGTCGAGCTGGTTCCTTGATTCATTCATCCATCTCCATTGAGGTTCATGCGACTTAGACGGCCCTCGCCATATCGCGGCCGAGGCGGACGCTTTCGGCAATCCCTCGATCTTCGGGATAGTAGAAGCATGTGTCGGCTACCTGCAGACCGCGGATGGGAGTTTTGATTGGCGGGAGTTTGGAGGCGAACCCTGGCTCGCAGATGGGCTGGGCATGGCGCAGGCGGGCGACGCGAACGTCGATTACATCGTCGCGGGTGAGCGATGGATTGAGATCCTGCAGACCACTGAATGCATCGGCGATGAGCTGCTCGTCCGACCAACTGAATATAGGATGCGTCAGCGGCAGATAGTACGGAACATACACGATGGAATGACTGAGGGGGCGCAGATTGGAAAATTCGATGATCCCGGGAATGTTGTATTTCTCACCCGAGAGGTTGACCCAGAAGTGGCGGCTGACGGGACGTTTGAGCTTGAAGATCAGGCAGCACAGACCGATGCTCTCAATGGCATCGTAGCGTTGCTTCCATTCCGGCGGCAGATCGGGGATCAAATTTGTGATGAGCGGCATGGGGATGGTGGACAGGACGTGGTCCGCGGAGAAATGACCTGCGGCGGTATCGACTCCGGTGATGCATCCGTTCTGAACGGTGACACGGGTGGCTCCCGCGCCCAGGTGCAGTTTGCCGCCTCCGGCTTCGATCGCGCCTACCAGGGCTTCGATCAGCGTCTTCGAGCCGCCTTCGATGTATCCCATCTCCTCCTGCATGATGCTGCGGCGGGATCGGCCTACGCGTTTCATGCGAGTCCACATCCAGGCGGCGGAAATGGAGTTTGCATGTTCGTAGAATTTGAGGTCGAACAGGGGACGCCAAAAGATGTCATACCCGGTTTTGCCGCACCAGCGCGTGATCCATTCGCGGGCAGAAGTATTCTCCAGGGCAGCGCCCCAGTTGCCTCTTCGAACGCAAAGAAAAGCGAAGAGGGCATAGCGGAACTTGGTAAGCAGACTTACGCCGGGCAACTTGAGCAATGCCACCGGGTTTCCCCAGTCATGCAGGCGGCCGCGGAAGAAAAAGCCCATGGTGGTCGGAACCCAGCACATTTTGGAAGCGATGCCTAATTCCGCCAGGAGGTCGAAGGTCGGCTGGTCGCTGCGGCAGACGAAGTGATAGAAGCGTTCCAGCGAAATGCCGCTGAAGTCGAAGTGACCGGCCATGCCTCCAGGTTCAGGAGCGTTTTCGAGAACATCAACCGTGTGCCCGTCCTGCACGGCCTGATAGGCCGCAGCCAGCCCCATGGGGCCAGCGCCAATCACAATGACGCGCGACATGCTCGAATCAGCCTCCAGAACTACGCCTGATCTTTTTGGAAGACGGCATAGATCTCGCCCAACCAAACTGGAATGGAACAATTGCCCAATCTTAGAACATTCAACAAGCGCCGCGTAAGGTTGGCCCCGGGGACGCCATGCTGGCCAGCACGAAAGAAAACGTAGCCCAGCGAGAAAGCGGCGGGACGCTGCCCGGTATGGACGAGCTTCAGCCCTGCTGTTTGCCCGCAAGCAACGAGGCTGGGAACGGTGAAATAGCAAAGATGTTCCGCCAGGAGCAAAGGCCACCGAGGACCGAGCAATTTGGAGACAGGGCTGTCGATCCTGGGCACATTCAAGATGAGATAACCGCCTTCTTTCAAATGCGAAGCGGCAAGCGCAAGGAATTGCGCCGGTTCCGTCACGTGTTCCAGAACATCCCACAAGGTGATGAGATCGAAGCGATCGTCCAGATGGGCGCGCTCGAGGATGCACTGCTGGATGAAATCGCTGCCGCCCAACACTCCCGTGGCCCGACGATATTGCGATTCGGAGGGCTCGATCCCCTGGACCTGCCAGCCGTCGTCCTGCATGACGCGCATGAACGCCCCGGAAGCGCACCCGATATCCAGCAGAGATCCTTTTTTCGGCAGATGCTTTTCTACAATGTTCTTGTGTCGCATGGCTGTTCGCCAGCGGTTCGGCATCTCCGCCTCATACATGCCGTCGTCCGCCTCACGATAGAGTTGCGCGAGCTGTTCGGCGCGGGGACGGTGCGAGCGATACGCCAGCCCACAGGAAGCGCAGCGCAAAATCCGGCCATGGGAGAGGATTGTCCGCGATGACCCTACGGATTGGAGGCGAATCTCATGGTCATCTCCATCCAAATACAAGCTGGAATCAGACGCACCACACGCGGGACATGGAATCGGCATACGACGTTATTGCCTCCCACCCTGGCTGGAAATGCTGGGAGCCGGAAATTCGGCATGCGCATATCCAGAGAGGTCTTGTGTCGCCAAGGTGAAGCTTTGAATGTGTCGATTGTACCGGTGGCGAGCGCATTTGCATGAACCCGGATGCAAGGAGCAGGCCGGAGGCCCTCGTCCGCCCGGTTCTAGTAAACTCAGCAGCAGCCCATGCGAATGCCAGGACTCGAATTTCGCCGGCCGCAGTGGCTGGCCGCGGCCATGCTGCTGTTGTTTGCCGTGCAGTGTCTGTGGGTGGTCCGCCGGCAAACGCTGACGGCCAACGATTATCGGTACGCCGGTTGCGGACGCGAACTTTGGGAGAGCCCGTCGCCGCTGGCCGGCTATCTCACTTCCTGCGGCAACATCAGCGACGGCACCTTCGCCTATCGAGTGGCTGGGCTGCCGCTCACGGTGGAGGGCGTGGCTGCCCGGCTGTCGAGCAGCGCGTCGCCGCGGGAAATTCGGAAGCGTGTCCGCTATTTGCTCCTGCTGCTGCGGCTGCCGTTTATCGCGTTTGGGATATGGCTGGGCGGCGGTATCTGGTGGGTGTCGCGGCGGCTGTATGGCAACGAGGGCGGCTTCATTGCACTGTCGCTCTATTGTTTTTCGCCGGAGATGATCCGCGCCTGCGTTACGCCAAACAATGAAATTCTGGCCGCCTGGGGAATGTATGGGGTGCTCTATACCGCAATTGGTCTGGCCCACGCCATGCAGGGGCCGAGGAAAAAGTGGCGGCCGCGGCTGGCGCTGCTGGCCCTGGCTCTGGGGCTGACGGCGACTGCGCATGTTGCGGCGGCCATTCTGGCGCTGTTGCTGGCGCTCGGATTCATGCTGTACCTCGCCGAAGGCAGACGCCCCCAGGTTGTTCCCGTTCTGGGTGGCGTCGTCGCCGGCGCGTTCCTGATTTTGCTGGCTTCCTACACCTTCAATCTGGATGCTTTGAGCTATGTGTTCCAAAGCGCCGACGCTTTCCTGTGGGTTTCCTGGAGCGGCGCGCGCCACATGTTTTGGGCGCTGCCAAACGCCGGCATTACGGTCGCGGCGGCGGTCGCGGCGGGGCTTTACCTGTTGCAGCGCCGTTCGCGCTATTTCGGCAACACCACCCCGCTGATCGTCGCTCTGATTCTGCTGTCGCTTGAAACCACGGGCGTCCATGCCGAGCCCTGGCTGTGGGCGCTGCCCTTTGTGCTCACTTTTATCGGGGGCGTGTTCGCCGATGTCCTGGAATCCCGCCATCGCCGTTTTGCCCTCCGGCTGACGGGGAGCATTCTGGCCGCGCAGGCTATCTTTTCCGTGCTGAGCCTGCCGCTGCTGGTGCGATAGTCCGAGGGCTTCAGCATTCGATCCTACTGGCTGCGAAACCCTCGCAAACACGGTATCCTAGAGGAAGACCTTCCGTTCCATCCGCTTGCCCCTTGCATCCCGCAGCGGATCGGCTTCCGGCTCACATTTCAGGAACGGAGCGCGACAAAAACACATGGCAGACGATCAGAATCCTCAACTTCCCCTCGGCGGAAACGGTAGCGACGGCAGCGGAACGACACCGGGCGGCCCCACCGGGCCCGGCGCCGCCAACATGATCTTCATCAACATTGAAGATGAAATGCGGCGGTCGTATCTCGACTATTCCATGTCGGTGATCATTGGCCGGGCGCTCCCCGATGTGCGCGACGGCCTGAAGCCGGTACATCGGCGCGTGCTGTACACCATGCAGGAAATGGGCCTGCAGTACAACAAGAAATACACCAAGTGCGCCAAGGTCGTCGGCCAGGCGATGGGCCTCTATCACCCCCATGGGGACGCGTCGATTTACGACACCATGGTGCGGCTGGCGCAGCCCTTTACCATGCGTTACACCATGGTCGATGGCCAGGGAAATTTCGGCTCCGTCGACGGCGATCCGCCGGCGGCCATGCGCTACACCGAGGCGCGGCTGACCCGCATCGCCGGGGAAATGCTGACTGACATCGACCAGGACACGGTCGACTTTACCCCGAACTACGACGAAAGCACGCTGGAGCCGCTGGTGCTGCCGACGCGCATTCCGACCTTGATTGTGAATGGATCGAGCGGGATCGCGGTTGGCATGGCGACGAACATTCCGCCGCACAATCTGACGGAAGTCGTAAACGCCGCCATCGAGATGGTGAACAATCCCCATGCCGGGCTGGCGGAAGTGTTGCAGCACGTGCAGGGGCCGGACTTCCCCACCGGCGGATTTCTTTATGGCCGCAGCGGCATTGCCCAGGCCTACAAGACCGGCCGTGGCCGCTTCCTGATGCGGGCTCGAGTGGCCATTGAAAACATCACCCAGGGCCGGCAGGCGATCATCGTCACCGAGATTCCGTATCAGGTGAACAAGTCGAAGCTGATCGAGCGCATCGCCGATCTGGTGAATGACAAGACCATCGACGAGATCAGTGATGTGCGCGACGAGAGCGACCGCGACGGCATGCGCATCGTGATCGAGCTGAAGCGTACCGCCGAAGCCCAGATCGTGCTGAACCAGCTTTACAAGCACACCCAGATGCAGGACAGCTTCTCGATGATCTTTCTGGCCGTGGTCAACGGCCAGCCGCGCGAGCTGAGCCTGCCGCAGGCCATCCGCCATTTCCTCGACCATCGCGTGGACGTGGTGCGCCGCCGCACCGCCTTCCTGCTGAAAAAGGCACGCGAACGCGAGCACATCCTGGAAGGCTATAAGATTGCGCTCGACAATCTGGACGCGTTCATCCGTATCATTCGCGGATCGTCTTCGCGCGCGGACGCGAGAGAAAACCTGCACCGGTTTTCCCTTGGTAAAGAAATCGTCATCAAGCTGGACAAAGACACGACCAATCTCGTTGCCGAAGCCGGCATGACCTATCGCCAGATCGACGCCGTGCTGGAATTGCAGCTCTATCGGCTGACCCAGCTTTCCATCGACGAGCTGTTGAAGGAGCTGGCTGAGGTCCGGGAGCGCATCGCGGAGTATGAATCGATCCTGGCCAGTGAGAAGAAGCTGCGCGGCGTGATCATCAAGGAACTGGAAGCGGTCAAAAAAGAGTACGGCGATGCCCGCCGCACGGAGATTCTCGACGAGTCTGCCGAGCTGCAACTGGAAGACCTGATCGCCGACGAGCAGGTCGCCATCACCGTGTCGCACTCCGGCTATCTGAAGCGCACGGCCATCTCCACCTATCGCCAGCAGCGTCGCGGCGGTACGGGACGCTTCGGCATGAGGACTCGGGAAGAGGACTTTGTCGAGCAGCTCATCGTCAATTCCACCCACGCCTACTTGCTCTGCTTTACCAACAAGGGCCGCGTGTACTGGCTCAAGGTCTACGAAATCCCCGACGTGGGCGCGGCGGGCAAAGGCAAGGCGATGGCCAGCCTGTTGAGCCTGCAACCGGGAGAAAACGTGTGCGCCATCCTGCCGGTGCGGAATCTCGAAGAGGAAGAGAAGTTCATCTTCTTCGGTACCCGTCAGGGAACAGTAAAAAAGACGCCGCTCAAGGACTTCAGCAATGTCATGTCGAAGGGCATCATCGCCATCAGCATCGATAAAGACGACGAACTGGTCGCGGCGCGCATTACCGACGGCAAGCAGGTTGTCTTTCTGGCGACCCACGATGGCATGGCGATCCGGTTCAAGGAGAACGATGTCCGCTCCATGGGCCGGCCGGCGCGTGGGGTGCGCGGCATCGATCTTTCCAAGGACGACTATGTCGTGGGCGTGGCCGTCACTCCCAAAGAGCGCAAGAAGAACGGCGGCGGCGACGACTGCGCCTGCCTGATTCTTTCCGTCACGGACAACGGCTACGGCAAGCGCACCGACGTGGACGAATACCGCCTGCAGACGCGCGGCGGCAAGGGCGTTATCAACGTCAAGACGATGAAGAAGAACGGCAAGGTCTGCGCGATCAACCTGGTAGACGATTCGAGCGAGCTGATGGTCATCAGCCAGTTCGGCAAGATCATCCGCATCGACACCAAGACCGTTCGCGCGGCCGGCCGCTCCACGCAGGGCGTACGGCTGTTGAATCTGGAAGACCCGGACAAGGTGGCCGCGGCCGTGGTCATTCCACCGGAAGAAAAGGAAAACGGCGACGAGCCTATGTTGATCCAATAGGCCGGGTTCAAAACAGAATCCGGATTGGATGTGGACGCGGAGGAACCGCAGGTCCCTCCACTCCGCTTCCCACCCCAGCGACGAAGACCTGTCGCCGGGGACCCCGGCTTCCCACCCCAGCGACGAAGACCTGTCGCCGGGGACCCCGGCTTCCCACCCCAGCGACGAAGACCTGTCGCCGGGGACCCCGGCTGCGCTACGGTCGGGATGACAGCTATTTTGCGGAGTACGCCATTTCCAAATCTGCTATAGCCGCTCCGTTGGATCAACTCCGCGTCACGCCATCAGTTTATCGGGCGTGATGGGCGCTTCGCGTATGCGTTTGCCGGTGGCGTGGTAAATGGCGTTCGCCACCGCTCCTGCTACTCCGGTAATCCCAATCTCGCCGATGCCCCGGGCGCCCAGCCCATCGAGGATCTTGTCGGGAATGTTGAGGGTGGACACATCGATTTCTCCGATGTCGGCGTTGACCGGCACATGGTATTCCGCTAGGTTGTTGTTCACTGGCCTGCCATACCGCGGGTCGATGTGCGTATGCTCGAGCAGCGCCAGGCTGATGCCCCACACGATTCCGCCGATCAACTGATTGTGGCCGGTCTTTCCGCTCAGCAGCGTTCCAATATCGTAGACGGCCACGACGCGCCGCACATGCGACATGCCGAGGGTTTCATCGACCGCGACCTCGGCAAATACAGCACCCCAGGAATGGACCGAGTATTGTTCGATGTCCTGACCGGGCTGCGTCATGGCGATGGCGCCGATCGGCTTGCCGCCATGGCGCGCCAGCAAGTCCGTGTACGCTTCCGAAGCGCTCGGATTCGAGGCATGGAAGATTTTGCCGTTCTCGAACTTCAACTCCTGTGGTGAAACACCATGTAGCGGCGAAGCGGTGTCGTTCGAAGCCAGGTTCAGCAGCTTGATTTGCGCCTGTTGCGCCGCCGCCTGGACGGCCGGCGTTACGCTGGCCGCGCTTTGGGAACCGCCGGAGACCGGGGCCTTCGGCATGGTTGTGTCGCCGAGCCGGGCATCGATTTTGTCGATTGGCAGATGCAGCGTCACCGCCGCCACCTGCGCCATGATGGTGTAGGTCCCGGTGCCCAGGTCCTGGGTGCCGGAGGCGACCGTGACTCGACCGTTGGGCTCGAAACGCACCAACGCCGCCGCCGCCGAACGGTTGCCCGAGTAGGTCGCCGTCGCCATGCCATAGCCGATCAGATTGTGGCCGTCGCGATGAGAACGCGGTTCCGAATTGCGCTTGCTCCAGCCGAAACGCTCTGCGCCTTTTTCGTAGCACTCCTTCAGGTGTTTGCTGGAGAAAGGCTTGGAGCTGGTGGGATCGACGTGCGCGTAGTTCTTCATGCGCAGCTCGATCGGGTCCATGTTGAGCTTGTACGCAAGCTCGTCCATTGCGACCTCAAGCGCGAAGGTCCCCGTGGCCTCGCCCGGTGCGCGCTGGAATGTGGGCGTCCCCACATTGAGAGGTACAAGCAATTGAGATGTGTGAATGTTTGGGCAGGCGTACAGCATTCGCGTCTGCTTCGAGGATGGTTCGGTGAAATCCTCAATCGTGGAGGTGTCGGAGTAGACATCGTGGCGAATCGCGGTCAGGGTGCCGTCGCGTTTCGCTCCCAGCACAACATGCTGCGAGGTCTGGGGCCTGCTGCCGACCGGCCCGAACATCTGCGGACGTTCGAGCGCGATTCTTACGGGCCGCTTGACGAGCCTGGCGGCCATGACTGCGAGCAACACGTGGGACCAAGTGGACCCTTTGCAACCGAATCCACCGCCGGTAAAGGGGCAAATCACGCGGACATTATCTTCTGGAATGCCGAGTACCTTGGCTACGACGCGCTTCTCGCCGGAAACATATTGGGTGGAACTGTGCAGCGTGAGTTTGTCTCCCTCCCAATGGGCGATGGTGGCGTGCGGCTCCATGGGATTGTGGTTCTCTTTGGGGGTGCGGTAAATCTCGTCGACCTTCACCTCCGCGTCGGCGATTCCCTTGTCCACATCACCGACGACGATTTTGGCCGGATGCTCGCTGTGATCGGCGGAATGGGCGTTTTTGAAACCAGCCTCGAAGTCCAGTTTCGGCTCGGCGGTCTCGTATTCGACATCGATGAGCGATCCGGCGTACAGGGCCTGGTTCAGCGTATCCGCCACGACCAGGGCGATGGGCTGGTTGTTGTAGTGGACTTTGTCGTCCTGCAGCAGGGATAGCACGCGCCCGGCCGGGGGATGGACGGCCGCCCGGCCACCGTCGGGCAGCTTGGGCGCGTTGAACGGCGTCATCACGGCGACGACGCCGGGCGCCTTTTGGGCACGCCCGATGTCCATTTTGACGATGCGCCCTTTCCCGATCGTGCTCATCACCATGACCGCGGTGGCGACATTGGCGAGGTTGAATTCCGCGGCGAATTTGGCACTGCCAGTTACTTTAGCGTGCCCATCGACGCGCTCGATCGGCTCTCCGATGGTGATCATGCCTGTCCTCCCGCCACGGTCAATGCCCGCACAATGGTCAGCTTCGCCAGCTCGATTTTGAAGGTGTTGTGCTTGTATCCGTGCGCGCCGGTGAGCGCTTCCTCCGCAGCTGCCCGAAACGCATCCGGGTGCATCGGCTTGCCGGCGAGCGACTGCTCGGCCTTTTCCGCCCGCCAGGGTTTCATGGCCACGCCGCCCATCGCCAGGCGGGCGCTGCGGATGGTATCGCCGTCCAACTCCAGCGCCGCCGCCACCGAGACGAGCGCGAACGCATAGCTCGCCCGGTCGCGCACCTTCAGGTAATTGGAGTGCGCGGCGTAGGGCGATTTTGGCAGGTCGATCGAAAGGATTAGCTCATCCGGTTTCAAGTTGGTCTCGATCTGCGGGGTGTCGCCCGGCAGGCGATGAAAATCGTTGAAGGCGATGGTGCGCTCACCCTGTTGCCCGCGCACTCGCACTGTGGCTCCGAGCGCGCTCAGCGCCACGCACATGTCGGAGGGGTTGGTCGCGATGCAATCGGGGCTGGCGCCGAGGATGGCATGAATGCGGTTGAAACCGTCGATCGCGTCGCAGCCGCTGCCAGGGTCGCGCTTGTTGCATTTTTTGAAGGCCGGGTCGTAGAAGTAGTAGCAGCGCGTCCGCTGCAGCAGGTTGCCGCCGTTGGTGGCCATGTTTCGCAACTGGGGCGAAGCTCCGGCCAGAATGGCCTGCGCCAGCAGGGGATAGTTTTTGCGCACCAGCGGATGGTCCGCCGTGTCGGCGTTGCGCGCCAGCGCGCCCAGTCGCAGGCCGCCGTTGGGCAGTTTCTCAATGGCGTCCAGTTTCAGGTGGCTCACGTCTACCAGATGCGTCGGCTTCTCCACGTTCTGTTTCATCAAGTCGACGAGGTTCGTTCCCCCCGCAATCACCTTTGCGTGGGGTGACCGTACGAGAGCGCCAATGGCGTCCTGGGTGCTTTCGGCACGCTGATATTCAAATGGCTGCACGGCGGCTCTCCTCTAGCTCTTGTAGGCTTGCTGGACTGCGGCAACGATGCCGGGGTAGGCGCCGCAGCGGCAGATGTTGCCGCTCATGCGCTCGCGGACTTCCGCCGCGGTCAACTCCACCGAGCCGGATTTCGTCAGGTCGGCGGTCACATAACTGGGGCTGCCTTGTTTCGCTTCCGCAATCAGGCCCACCGCGGAGCAAATCTGTCCCGGGGTGCAATAGCCGCATTGGAACCCGTCGTGCTCCATGAATGCCCGCTGCACCGGATCGAGAACGCCGTCCCTGGCCAGCCCTTCGATGGTGACGACCTCTTCGCCCTGATGCACCACGGCCAGCGCCAGGCAACTGTTCACGCGGCGGCCGTTCAGCAGCACCGTGCAGGCGCCGCATTGGCCGTGGCCGCAGCCCTTCTTGCTGCCGGTCATCTTCAGGTCTTCGCGCAGCAGATCGAGCAGGCTGGTCCGCGGATCGATCGAGAGCTTCTTCCGCTCACCGTTGATGGTGAGCGCGATCGGGACCTTGGCGACCGGCGCATCGACGTCGATTTCCGCCTGCGCCGCGCCGGGAAAGGCAGTTCGCTCCAGCATGGCCGCCCCAGTTACTGCACCCACTCCCATGACGAAGCCACGTCGCGATATTGCCCAGTTGTCTTCGTTGGCCGCCCCTGCCGACGGTGCTTTCACGTCGTCAAAGGGGTCCGATAGGTGATCGTCCAGCCATTCCTGTTCAGAGTCCAATGGATTTCTCCCATCGTGTGTCAGGGTATTCTTCTTTGGATAGGCTTGCTTGAATTTTGGTGGCTTTCCGGCAACCTCTATTCTCGTCACGCCAAATCCTGAGCGTTGGCAGCGCATCCAATTTATCAGCAACGGAGCTCGTAATGTCGGAGTGGAGAAAAATCCTGGAACTGTGGCGTCAGGCGCAGGCGGCGGGAGACGAGGCATGCCTGGCGACCGTGGTGCGAACCGAAGGGTCGTCCTATCGCAAACCCGGGGCGCGGATGCTATTGACGCGCCGCGGTCGCCGTGTGGGAACCCTGAGCGGAGGCTGCCTGGAAGCGGAGATTCAGAAGAAGGCCTGGTGGCTTACGCGGAACGGCGCGGCGGTGGAATGCTACGGAAGCACCTATGAGGGCGACTCGGACATCCCCTACGGGCTTGCCTGCGGCGGCAAAATCTGGGTGCTGCTGGAACGTGGAGAAGATGCCGCTCGCGTGCTGCGCGCCATTTCCGACTGTGTGGAGCACCGGATGGACGTCGCCTTCGTCGCGTCCATTGAAGATCGGAACTCCAGCCGCCTGGGCACCCGGCTGATTGTCGGTGCGGGTGGAAGCGTGCTCGCTCAAAAGGAACCCGGAGATGCGGAATGGATGGAACCGGCGCAACGGACGCTGACTGAGGAAGCGTCGCAGTGGATCGAGACCGCCGAGGGGGTTCTGTTCCTCGAGTTCATGGCGCCGCCGCAGCGATTGTTTGTCCTCGGGGCAGGAGACGACGCACAGGCGGTGGTGCAGTTTGCCCACGCGCTAGGATGGCAGACGATCGTGGCCGAGGGACGATCGCATCTCGCCACGAGTGGCCGCTTCCCGCTGGCCGAGTCCGTCCACGTCCTGCCGGCCGAGGAAACATCGCTCGCTTCGCTCGAGTTCGGCGGCCGTGACGCGGTGGTGATTATGACCCACAGCTACGAACAGGACCGCGAATTTCTGCGACATATGCTGGCTATCTCGCCGGCATATCTGGGGGTGCTGGGTCCGCGACATCGCACCGATTGGCTGCTGCGGGATATCGCGGCCCGCTCGGGTGCTCCGGACGTTTCCCACCTAATCCACGCGCCAGCCGGGCTTGATATTGGGGGCGAGGGTCCGGCGGCGATCGCGCTCTCGATCCTCGCCGAGATCCAGAGTGTTCTTGCTGCCAACTGCGAGAGCCGTGCCCAGTCTACCGTTGCTTTCCGCGCAACGATGGCGACCCCGGCCCCATGACGGAGCATCCCGGAGACGACTGGCGATGCGGCGCCGTGGTGCTCGCCGCCGGCGCTTCCTCGCGCCTGGGACAGCCCAAGCAGCTTGTCCGCTGGAATGGGGAGGCGCTTGTGGCGCGGGCTGCGCGACTCGCGCGCGAGGCGGGCTGCTCGCCCGTGATCGTCGTGCTGGGATACGAGGCCGAACGTATGCAGGCAGCGCTCGCGACAGGGGATGTTCAGCTCGTGGTCAATGCGGATTGGGCGAGCGGGATGGCTTCCTCCCTGCGTGCCGGCCTGGCGGCGTGGAGCGAGCAGGCGGTGCCCGGCTCCAGCGTGCTGCTGCTGGTGTGCGATCAGCCGCGGATTGAAGCCGATCGTCTGCGTGAGTTGCTTGCCGTCCATTCGAGCCAGGACCGCAAAATTACCGCCGCGGCTTATGGCGGCCGGCTGGGTGTTCCGGCGGTCTTCCGCCGCGACCTGCTGGATGAGCTGATGGCTGTTCGCGGCGACCGAGGCGCGCGCGCTGTCATCGAATGCCATCGCTCCGAAGCGGCGACGCTGGCGATGCCGGAGGCCGAATTTGACATCGACTCGCCGGGCGATCTGCGCGTTTGTCTGAGCGGCTCCTGAAGCGCGTACGGCGCGCTCCATTTCTGCATGGACAATCCGCCGTCGAGGATCACTGTCTGGTAATAGAAATATAATGAATGTTCGCTTCACAAATGCTCATGACAAAGACAGATCAAAACATGATTTCGGCGATTCTTCGCCGAGCGGTATTGGACAGCTTTGCGGCGAATCCATCCAACGACGTCCCCTTAGAAGAACCGCAGCAGCTTTTTACTTCGCCGGAAGCCAACGCGCTGAAAGAAGAGATTGTGCGGGTGGGCAGAAAGCTGTGGGAGCGGCAATACGTGGATGGAAACGGCGGCAACATCTCCGTGCGCCTGTCTCCGCACCATGTGCTCTGCACTCCCACGCTCTGTAGCAAAGGGGATTTGCGGATGGAGGACCTATCGCTGGTGGATCTCGACAATTGCCAGATTTGCGGCGACCGCCCGCAGACCAGCGAAATTCTGCTTCATCTGGAGATTTACAAGGCTGTGCCGGCTGCCAAAGCCGTCATTCACTGCCATCCCCCGTATGCCACGGCGCATGCTATTGCCGGGGTGGTGCCGCAGGGAAATCTAATCCCGGAGCAGGAGGTGTTCGTCGGGCCCGTTGCTTTGGCGCCGTATGAAACGCCCGGCACGCAGGTCTTTGCCGAGACCGTACTGCCCTATGTGAAAAATCACAACACAATTCTGTTGGCCAATCATGGAATCGTCTGCTGGGCAGACACGGTAACCCATGCGGAATGGTATGTGGAAGTGGTGGAAACCTACTGCAAAACCGTCATGATCGCTGGGCAACTGCGGCCGAAGTTGAATGAGATTCCCGCTGACAAGATCCAGGACTTGCTGGTGATGAAAAAGAGACTGGGCCTGCCCGACCCGCGGTTACCGGCCGAAGCCGAGGCTATCGAGGCGAGCGTGCTTGGCGGGCACAGCGCCGCAGCATCGCAACGGAAAAGTGCTGGCCGAAAACACCCCGGCAAGGATGAAATCGATGCGTTTGTCAGCCGATGGACTGCGGAAGTCGTGGCCTTTTTGAATCGAAGCGAATGACGAGCACGGCAAATTTTCTGGCGGCCGACCTGGGCGCCTCGAGCGGACGGCTGATGGTCGGACGCTGGAACGGCCGCACCTTCGCCCTGGATGAGCTGCATCGCTTTGCCAATGGTCCGGTCCGCGTAGCTGGGAGTTTGCATTGGGATGCATCGCGAATCTGGTCCGAGTTGCAAGCCGGGCTGACAAAATTTCGCACCCTATATAAGGGTGCGCCGACGGCGATCGGGGTGGATGCCTGGGGAGTGGACTTCGCATTACTGGACAAGCACGGACGATTGATCGCCAACCCCTACCACTATCGTGACGCGAGAACGGACGGAGTCCCGGAACTGGCGTTCCAGCGCGTCGATGAGCGCGCGGTGTTCTCCCGGACGGGGGTTCAAACCATGCCGATCAACACATTGTTTCAGTTGTATTCGATGGTGCAAGCGGACGATCCCGAATTGAACGATGCCGAGACGCTGCTGACAATTCCCGATCTGTTCCACTATTTTTTGTGCGGCGCGAAATCTGTCGAGTACACGGAAGCTACGACCACCCAGATGTACGCAACTGAGGGTGACTGGGCGCGGGATTTGTTGGACCGCCTGGAGATTCCCACGCGCATTCTGCCGGATGTCGTCTCTGCCGGAACCGTGCTCGCTCCGGTGCGGCCCGAGATATTGCGCAATGCCGGTTTGCGGGGCGAGGTGCCGGTCGTGGCCACCGCCTCCCACGACACGGCGAATGCCGTGGCGGCCATACCCCATATGGACGAGAACAGCGTTTTTATCAGCAGCGGCACCTGGAGCCTGATGGGCGCGGAGTTGAAGCACCCCGTCCTCTCGGACAATGCCTTTGCGTGGCGATTCACCAATGAAGGCGGCGCCAATGGATCGACATTGCTGGTGAAGAACCTGACCGGACTATGGATACTGCAGGAATGCCTGCGGCAATGGTCGAGTGAGGGAAAAGCCTACACATGGGCGGAGGTAACGGCGCTGGCCTCTTCCGCGCCCGCGCTGGAATGCGTGCTCGATGTGGATGCAAACGACTTTCGCATGCCGGAGAACATGCCGGACGCCATTGCAAGCTATTGCCACCACACAGGTCAGCCTGCGCCGCAGACGATTGGCGCGATCGCGCGCTGCTGCCTGGAAAGCTTGAGCCTGAAATACCGTTCCGTGCTGAAACCGCTTGAAATTCTGACGGGTAGACGTCTCGAAACCATTCGCATCGTGGGCGGAGGTTGTCTCAACGCATTGCTTTGCCAGATGACGGCGGACGCATGCGATCGTGTCGTCGTGGCCGGGCCGGCCGAGGCGTCGGCATTTGGGAATGTCATGCTACAGGCCGTTGCGACGGGTCATCTGGGTGATCTAGCGGCCGGCCGCACGGCGATTGCTGAATCGATCGCATGCACCACGTATGTTCCGCACAGAAATGCGGACTGGGAGCAAGCTGCGCTGCGAATCCCCCAGGTTCAAACGATCGTTACGTAAGAAATGGAAGACAGGAGAAGCGATGCCAATGTATGCACTACCGGAAATAGAAACTCCGAAGCCCGTTGCCGCGAACGAAGTATTGCTGGTCGCCAGCGGAGACTTGCGCCAGTCGGCCAACAAAGTTTGCTGGCCGGCGCAGGCGCAGATGGAAAAGAAGCTCACCGAGGCGTTCCGGGTGGAAGGGATTGGTCTGCGCCGTGCCCACCCGTATCGAGAGGACCTGGAGCACGGTTTCATTTACAGCCAGCGGATGGGAATGGACGTGTTCGCCGGCATTCATCCCGATGCTCCGCTGGTCGTCGCGGAAGCAGTGTGGCAATACAGCAACCATGTCCTGGCTGGCCTCGAAAGCCATCGCGGCCCAATCCTGACGGTTGCGAATTGGTCGGGGCAGTGGCCGGGCCTGGTCGGCATGTTGAACCTGAACGGAAGCCTGCACAAGGCCGGGGTAAAATTCAGCACGCTGTGGAGCAAGGATTTCGAAGACGACTTCTTTCACAAGGGCCTGAGGCAATGGCTAAAAGAGGGAAAGATCGACCACGATTTGAGCCATGTCCATACGCTGGATTTGTCACGGATCCCGAAGCCGGAAAATGAACTGGGCATTGCGCTGGCGCGAAAGCTGAAATCGAACAAGGCCATTCTGGGTGTCTTCGATGAAGGTTGTATGGGAATGTACAACGCCATCATTGAGGACACCCTCCTGCATCCAACTGGCGTTTACAAGGAGCGGTTGAGTCAATCGGCTCTGGTCGCCGGTATCCGCCAAGTCTCCGACGCCGAGGCGCAGGCCATCCGCACCTGGCTCGATCAGCGCGGCGTCACTTTCGTCACCGGTCCGAATGAAGCGACCGACCTGACGGACAAGCAAATTCTCGAACAATGCAAGATGTATATCGCCGCAGTTCGGATTGCGAGCGAGTTTGGCTGCGATGCGATCGGCATCCAATATCAGCAGGGTCTGAAAGACATGGCTCCAGCCTCCGATCTGGTAGAAGGCTTACTCAACAATGTGGAGCGTCCGCCGGTTTTCGACAAGAGTGGGAACGAACTGTACGCCGGAAAGCCCCTTCCGCACTTCAATGAAGCCGACGAGTGCGCCGGGTTGGACGCCCTCGTGACCAATCGGGTATGGACGGCCATGCAGCTCGATCCGGCTACCACGCTGCACGATGTCCGTTGGGGAGAGCACTACACAGGCGACGGCATTGACGACTTTGTCTGGCTGTTTCAGATTTCCGGCGCCGCTCCTGCCTCGCATTTCACCGGAGGGTATCGGAAAGCTGTCAGCGAGCGGCAGCCTCCGATGTACTTTCGCCTGGGGGGCGGCACGCTCAAGGGCATTTCGAAACCCGGGCACGTAGTTTGGAGCCGGGTATTTGTCGAAGGAAATACGTTGCATGCCGATCTCGGCCGCGCAACCGCCATTGAGTTGCCTGTGGAGGAGACAGAACGTCGCTGGAAGGCAGTGACTTCGCAATGGCCGATACTGCATGCGCTGCTTCATGGCATTACGCGAGATCAATTTATGGCGAGACACAGAGCCAATCACCTCAACATTGCCTATGCACCGAGTTCTGAGATTGCCGATCGGGCGCTCGCGGCCAAAGCCGCGATGATGGCGGAGATGGGAATCGATGTACATCGCTGCGGCGATTGAAATTTACTTCCGCACCAACGCGAATCGACGGAAGGCGGTAGTTCCGGAACTTCTTTCAGCGTTACGAATGGAAATTTGGAACTTGAATTCTAGGACTTGCTGGGCCTCTGAGGTCTGACGGTCAGGAGGATGCGATGCACACAACACAGACGTCGACCAAGACATACGAGATGCTGATCGATGGTGAATTTGTCACCGGCTCACGATCGATCCCGGTCGTCAACCCGTCCACCGAAGAGGTCATCTCAGAAGTTCCCGAGGCCACGGAAGAGCAGGTGAATGCCGCCGTTCTGGCGGCATCGCGAGCGCAGCCTGCCTGGAGCCGGCTGCCGGCGATTCAACGCGCAGGCCATCTACACGAGCTCGCCACCGCGATTCGTGCAAAGAAGACCTTTTTGGCCAGGACAATCTCCGAGGAACAGGGAAAGATTCTTCCGCTGGGTGAAATCGAGGTCGACTTTTCCGCGGACTATCTGGACTATATGGCGGAGTTTGCACGACGGTATGAAGGCGAAATCATTCAGAGCGACCGGCCGGGAGAAAACATCCTGCTCTTCAAGGCCCCTATCGGAGTCGTTGCCGGAATTCTCCCGTGGAACTTCCCTTTCTTCCTGATCGTTCGCAAGCTTGCGCCCGCGCTTGTGACCGGGAACACCATCGTCATCAAGCCAAGCGAAGTGACTCCCAACAATGCGTGCGAGTTTGCGAAGATTGTCGCCGAGTCTTCTCTGCCGAAAGGAGTGTTCAACCTGGTCACCGGCTCCGGGCCCGGAGTTGGTTCGATGCTGGCAGGCCATCCCGGAGTGGGCATGGTGAGTTTGACCGGAAGCGTTGCGGCGGGAACATCGGTTATGCGGGCCGCCGCTTCGAATATCACCAAAGTATCGCTGGAACTGGGTGGAAAGGCTCCGGCGATCGTAATGCAGGATGCCGATCTCGACCTGGCAGTCAAAGCGATCCGTGACTCAAGGATTATCAATACCGGCCAGGTTTGTAACTGCGCCGAGCGCGTCTATGTTCACGAGCCGATCGCAACAGAATTTGTGAAACGAATGACGACTGCGATGCAGCGAACACAGGTTGGCGATCCTTTTGGGGATGGAATCGAAATGGGACCGCTCGTCAATAACGCACAACTGAATCGCGTCGAGACTGCGGTGAAGCAAGCGGTGCAAGATGGAGCGAAGCTTGTGCTGGGCGGAGAGCGGGCCAAGTTTGCTTCCGGTTATTATTACCAGCCGACGGTGCTGACCGAATGCCGTCAGGAAACGGACATCATGCGGAAAGAGATCTTCGGTCCGGTGCTTCCGATTGCCACCTTCACCGATCTCGATCAGGCGATCGAGATGGCAAACGACTGCGACTACGGCCTCACATCGTCCATCTTCACCAAGAACCTCGATGCGGCCATGCGAGCCTCCAACGAATTGAAGTTCGGAGAGACCTATGTCAATCGCGAGCATTTCGAAGCAATGCAGGGTTTTCACGCCGGCTGGCGGAAGTCTGGAATTGGAGGGGCGGATGGAAAGCATGGGGTGGAAGAATTCCTGCAGACACGTGTCGTCTACATGAATTACGACCTGAAGGCGGGACGCAAGAAGCGACCCTCCCCGGATTCGAATTGACCCGATACGTTTGAAGGAGAATTTACCGGATGCGGCGTCGCTCCGAACTCTTGGACGCCCTGCATTGACGGTGAACCCCGGCGCGCTATCTTCAAATTAGCTCGTCTCCTATTTATGACGCGATATTCGTATTTTCCAGCACCATACCGAACTGCGAAATGGCGCGGGCAGAACCGGGTGGCCAGGCGTCCCTGTCGATTGCGATTGCGCGGTGAGTCATCGGCGTGGTTGTTGGAGCCAGTCTCCGTTGGCGGCTAAGAGCTTCGAGTGCTTCCTGGAACACTGCTCGTCACGCGCCGCCACACCGAAGCAGACCAGCGCGAAGCAGACAGTTAGGCAAAATGGTCCTCTTCTTGCAGTCATGATTTCTCCTTCACCCACGCGGCGGTTGTACGTCGGCTTCGCCGGCAAGCGTCGCCAGGGCTTTTTCGAGGCTCACCAGATTTTCCACGCGCAGACACGTCTGTGCCCGGTCCAGTTGCCGCATCAGCCCGCAAAGCACGTTCCCCGGCCCCACTTCAATGAAGTGCGTCGCGCCCGCGGCGATCAATTGCCGCTCGCATTCCACCCAGCGCACCGCGCCGGTAACCTGGCGAATGAGGGCCTCGCGCGCCGCTTCACCGGTGGCGACCCAGCCAGCGTCCACGTTCGAAACGACGGGAACGCCGGGAGTCTCGAACTTCAACTGGCACAAGTCCTCCGCCAACCGGTCCTGCGCCGACTGCATCAGCGCACAGTGGAAGGGTGCGCTCACCTGCAACATGACTGTACGTTTTGCGCCACGCTCCTTGCACATCGCGGCGGCCATCTCCACGGCCGCGGCAGCGCCGGAGATCACCGTCTGCTCCGGAGAATTTATATTGGCCGGGGCGACCACACCGCCGGACTCATGCGCGGCGCTGGCGCAGACTTCGGCAACCTGCTCCGCGGTAAGCCCTAGTATTGCCGCCATGGCGCCCTCGCCCGGCGGCACCGCCTCCTGCATATACCGGCCGCGATTTCGCACCGTGCGCACCGCTTCGACAAAAGGAAACGAACCCGCCGCGACGTGAGCGGAATATTCTCCCAGCGAATGCCCGGCCGCCATGTGGCAGTCGATTCCCCGCTCCGCCAGCACACGCAAGACGGCAACGGAGACGGTCAGAATGGCGGGCTGGGTGTTCTCCGTCCGCTTCAGCTCCTCTTCCGGACCTTCAAAACACAGCCTGGAAAGGGAAAAACCGAGCGCCTCGTCCGCCTCTTCAAACACGGCACGAGCAATGGGAAAGTGCTGGTGCAACTCGCGGCCCATCCCGACCGCCTGCGAACCCTGGCCGGGAAACAGATATGCGATTTTCTTTTCAGTGGAAGCAGTCATGGCAACGATTCATTGGAACGAAGAAGAACGCGGATTGCAAGTCTACTGCTCCGCGGGCGTATCCAATGGCTCCGCCAGACCGCGCTCGATGTCCGCATTCACGTTGGCCTGCACGAATTCCGCGGCGACGCGGATGCCGTTCATAATGGCGCGATCGTTCGAGGAGCCATGGCCGACGATGCAGACGCCGCACACGCCCAGCAGCGGCGCACCGCCATACTCAGACTGATCGAAGCGCTTCTTGAAAGCGTTGAACGCTTTGCGCGAAAGCAATGCGCCCACCTGGGCGGTTACGGTGGAAGTGAGTGATTCTCGCAGGGAATCCTTCACCAGCCGTACCAGGCCCTCCGAGGTTTTGAGCGCAACATTGCCGATAAAGCCGTCGCAGACGACGACGTCCGCACGGCCGTTGTAGACATCGCGGCCCTCGACGTTGCCGAGAAAGTGGATCGGCAGTTGTTGCAGCAACGGAAAAGCTTCCCGCGTCAGCTCGTTGCCCTTACCTTCCTCTTCTCCGATCGAAAGCAGGCCAACTCGAGGCATCTCGACCTTGAGCACGGAGCGGGCGTACATGTCGCCCATGACGGCGAACTGTTCCAGGTTTTTCGGCTTGCAATCGACGTTCGCGCCCACATCCAGCAATAGGCAAGGTTTGCCCGCGCTGGTAGGCAGGACGGCAACCAGCGCCGGACGATCCACGCCGGGCAGTGTGCCCAGCACCATCTTCGCCGTGGCCATGGCTGCGCCCGTATTGCCCGCGGTGATGAAACCGGCCACGGCGCCTTCGCGCACCAGCTTGAGCCCGACGCGCATGGAGGAGTCGCGCTTGGCGCGGACCGCCTGCGCAGCCTTTTCGTCCATGCCGATCGACTCGCTGGCCTGAACAATTTTTATGGGGAGATGGCGTTCGCCCAGCCGGCGCATCTGTTTGGCCAGCAGCGGCCGCAGCGTCTTCTCGGGACCGACCAGATGGACCCGCACCGGGAAATGGCGGCAGGCCAGAATTGCGCCGCGAATCTCCGGCTCCGGTGCTTTGTCGGAGCCCATGGCGTCGAGTGCGATGTCGATCAGCATGGGCGCGATGAGGTTATTTCTCTTCCTTCACTGCCAGAACGTCGCGGCCCTTGTAAAAGCCGCACTTGGGGCAGGCATGGTGGGGAAGCTTGCGCTCATGGCAGTGAGGGCATTCGGAAAGGACCGGCGCGGTCAGGTGGTCGTGGGAGCGCCGCGTGGCGGTGCGCTGTTTAGAGTGGCGTCGTTTCGGATTCGGCATGAGAATTTTCCTTTTTCCCCCCGCGCCGCCCGGGCTTCTTGCATCGCTCGCCAGCCATCGGCTGGCGGCATTCCTAAAGAAGCGGGAGCCTCACGGGCAAAACAAACCTGACAATTACGGCAAAACCATCGCTTTTGGGGCGCTCAGGACTTGATCCGGCTGCGAATCTCATTCAGAGACGCCCACCGTGGATCGGCGTACTCCGTCGCACAATCGCAGGGATCCGGATTGCAATCCGGATTCCGGTTCCGGCCACATTCCGGACAAAGCCCCCTGCACTCTTCCTTGCAGAGAATCTTCGCCGGCAGCGCCAGAAGAATCTGCTCGCGCAGCACATCCTCCAGCAATAAACCGTCTCCTTCATAGTAGCCGATTTCGGTCTCCGATGTACTGATGGCGCGGTCGGATGTATCCAGATCCGCCTCCTGCGGGCGAAAGAGAAGGTCGAAGCCGGCTTCGACCGGCTGCTCGACCGGTTCCAGGCAGCGGGCGCAAGGTACCCGCACCCGCGTCTTCAGCCTGCCGCGAATGCGGATGTCGGCAACCGTTTCCCCGGGGCCGCGATGCTCATGCAGCAGGTCGACATGCCCGGAGGTGTCGAGCCCCCCCGCCTGTTGCATATCCTCGACAAAGTCGATGCTGCCAGCAGGCAGCGACTCATCGAAATCGATCGCCTGGCGTTCCAGTTCCGCGATGGTAAACCGCATGGCCATGCCCCCTTCCAGGCTGAGATTTTGATCCTTAATTTGAGACTAAAAGGATGGAGTTTTGACGTCAAACTCGCTGGATCGTGTTCACATCCGAATGGCGCGACTGGCCACGCCTCCCGGCGACGCGCTCCGCTTCCCTTCGAACCCCCCCTTGCCCGCGTGGGCCTGGGAACCGAAAGACCGACGGGGATAAAAGAGCCCTCCCGCACGGCGGGAAGGCTCATCCGTTCTGGGGTTGGAATGAAGGAACTACGTCCCTTCCGACCACCCGGCCAGATACTCTTCCTGCTCCGGCGTCAGGCGGTCGATCTTGCAGCCCATGGCGTCGAGCTTCAGCCGCGCCACCCGTTTGTCAATCTCCTGCGGAACGGAGTAGACCTTGGGTTGCAGCGTGGAATGGTTCTGGACCAGGTATTCGGCCGTCAGCGCCTGGTTGGCGAAGCTCATATCCATCACCGATGCCGGGTGCCCTTCGGCGGCGGCCAGGTTGATCAGGCGTCCTTCGCCCAACAGGAAAATCCTGCGCCCGTCCTTCATCACATACTCCTCAACAAAATCCCGCACTTGCCGTTGCGAGGAGGACAGCCGCTCCAGCGCCGGAATGTCGATCTCGACATTGAAGTGGCCGGAGTTTGCCACGATCGCGCCGTTCTTCATGTGCTCGAAGTGTTCCTGGCGCAGCACGCTCTTGTTGCCGGTGACGGTGACGAAAACGTCACCGATTTTGGCCGCCTCGGCCATGCTCATCACGCGGAAGCCGTCCATGACAGCCTCAATGGCGCGCACCGGATCGATTTCAGTCACGATGACATTGGCGCCCATGCCGCGCGCGCGGGAAGCCAGCCCGCGGCCGCACCAGCCGTATCCGGCAACCACAAACCGCGAACCCGCCAGCAGCACGTTGGTGCAGCGGATGACGCCGTCGAGGGTCGACTGTCCGGTGCCGTAGCGGTTGTCGAACATGTGCTTGGTCAGCGCATCGTTGACCGCCACCACCGGGTAGCGCAGCACGCCCTGTTTTGCCATCGAGTGCAGGCGAATCACGCCGGTCGTGGTTTCCTCGGTGCCGGCCAGCACGCCTTCCAGGCCGTCCTTGCGCTTGGTGTGCAGCAGCGAAACCAGATCACAGCCGTCGTCCATCGTCAGGTGGGGCTTGTGGTCGATGGCCGCCATAATGTGCGAGTAATAGCTATCGTTGTCCTCGCCCTTGATGGCGAAGGTGGAAATGCCATAGTCCCGCGCCAGGGAAGCCGCCACATCGTCCTGGGTGGACAAGGGGTTGGAGGCGCAGAGCGCGATGTCGGCACCGCCGTCGCGCAGCGTAATCATCAGATTCGCCGTTTCGGTGGTCACATGCAGGCAGGCGGCCACGCGCATGCCCTTCAGCGGTTGGTTCTTGATGAATTCCTTGCGGATGGTTTGCAGCACGGGCATGGACTGATTGGCCCATTCGATGCGGCGCTTGCCAAGATCAGCCAGCTCAAGATTTTTTACGTCGGAGGGAACAGGAGTGGTCGTAGCCATGAAATCCATTTCTTGTTGAAGTTATTTCCTGCGGGAGAAGCTGCGGGACCTGCGGGTGGCGAGGGGAATCTACTGCCGAACCCGAATCCCACTTTCAGGGTACCACTTCCGCCCCGCCGAGAGGGGATGGAAACCATCGAATCGATTCAGCGGATCCCTTCGAGCGCCAGCAATTTCCGCTTGCGTTCAACTCCCCAGCGATACCCGGTGAGTTTGCCCGTCTTGCCGACAACACGATGACACGGCACCACGACGGCCACCGGATTTTGCGCGCAGGCGCGGGCCACTGCGCGGATCGCCGCCGGCTGCCCGATAGCCTGCGCCACTTCACTGTAGGAGCGTGTTTCGCCGCGAGGAATCTGCCGCAGCGCGTCCCATACCCGCCGTTGAAAAGCCGTCGCACGCACATCGAGCGGCAACAGCGCGCCGAGCGGGTGCTCCTTGAATTCGGCCAGCACCCGCCGCAGCCAGTCCGCCAACGCGGCATCATCGCGCTCGACCGTACCCCGGGCAAAGTTGCGTTCGAGGTTCGTTCGCAAGTCATCGTCGGTCTCGCCGAAGGCCACCGCGCACACGCCAAGTTCTGTTGCGGCCACCAGAATTCTCCCCAGCGGCGAAGAACCGGTTGTGTAGCGGATGGTCTCCCCCGCGCCCTGTTTGCGATACGCTCCCGGCGTCATACCCAAGGCCTCCTTCGAGTTCTCGTAAACCCGGCTCGACGAGCCATACCCAGCCTGGTACACCGCGGAGGTCACCGTCGGCAGGCACGCCAGTTCCTGGCGGAAACGCTCGGCCCGGCGGGCGGCGAAATACTGGCGCGGGGTCACGCCCAGCACCTGACGAAACAACCGTTGCAGCGCAAACGGGCTCATTTTGACCGCGGCCCCCAGCTCCGCCAGCGTCGGCGCGGTCTCCGCATGCTTCAACAGCCGGCAAACGAGGGCGATGCGCGCCGCCTGCGGATGTAGCTTGTCCGGCCGGCAGCGCAAGCAGGCGCGATACCCGGCGGCCATCGCCTCGCCTGGATTTTTGTAGAGAACAACATGCTGTCGCGCCGGACGGCGGCTAGGGCACGACGGGCGACAGTAGATCCCCGTGGTGCGGACGGCGTAAACAAACTGCCCATCGCCGACGGCGTCGTGGTCCTCAATCTGCCGCCAGGCGCGTTCTGCATTCGGCACGCTCATAGAAACAGCATGGCACCGCTCCGTGCCGCTGGCTATCCGGATCTTGCTGTGAAAAAAAAGAAGCGCCGCCGGCACAACCTGTGCAGCCAGACAAAATCATGATGAATCAGGGCCTGGTACCCAAAATCGACTTCGGGTTCGGGTAGAGTTGATGTAATTGACTTAACTTCCTGTTCCCCAACCCCGAGGCAGGTTTCGATTGAAACTTAAAGCTAGTCGCAGGTTCATTCCGCTGTTCCTGTTCGCCGTATTCGCCGTCGCACTGCCGCTCGCGGCGCAACAGAGCCCGGCCTCTTCGAGCGATGCCGCGCAACCGCTCCCCAGCGCTCCCACGCCCGCGCTTACATTGCTGACCGCTCCGCTGGGCCCGCAGCAACTGGGGGACACGCAGAACATAAACATCGCCCATCCTCCGCAACCGGCGCCGCGGCTGGCCAAGTACATTCAACACGGTCAGCGAGCCCAGACGCTTACCGCCATGGACAAGCTGGAATTGGCAGGATGGGAGCAGGTGCAGCCCTATGCGTTCGGCACCGAGATTCTGGCCGCCGGATGGGAACATTTGATCGACAGCGCTCCGCAATATGGGTCCGACAGCGCCGGCTTCGGGGAACGCTTCGGCGCCGCGGTCATCCGGCAAAGCAGCCAGGCCATTTTCTCCGACGGCGTGCTGCCGGCTGTCCTGCACCAGGACCCGCGCTATTACCGCAAGGGTTCAGGCACGATCCGCTCTCGAATTCTCTACGCCGCCACCCGGGTGCTCGTCATCCGGACAGACGCCGGCACCGAAGCGCCCAACTATTCTCAGATTTTCGGCTACGCCGGAGCGTCCGCGCTGACCATGACCTATTACCCGGCCGTGAACGCCACCTGGGGAGACGCGGCATCAGGCTATGTGGTCTCGATGCTCACTTCTGCGCTGGGAAACCAGGTCCATGAGTTCGAGCCGGACCTGATCAAGCGCCTCCGCCGCTGGCATCACAAGCATCCCGAATAGAATCCTAGAGTTACATCCGTTTCGGCGCGGCCACTACGCCCGGAACGGAGGTAACTCCGTTGCGATCGAACGGCCCAGATCGCCGTGGCATAAAGCGGCGGCATCCGCTGAGCTAGAAAAACAATTTTTGTATTGAACGTATCCTTCCGGACCGTTACCGTAAGATAAAAGCGGCGCCGCGACCCTCCGCGCCGCCGCCGCCGGAAAAGAGTTATCGTGCGTATCGCCCTGTTCATCGCCTGTTATAACGACACATTGTTTCCTGCGACCGGCATCGCCGTGGTGCGGGTGCTGGAACGGCTGGGGCACACGGTCATCTTCCCTAGCGCGCAGACCTGCTGCGGACAAATGCATTACAACACCGGCTACCAGGCGGAGGCGCTGCCGCTGGTGCGCCGGTTTGTCGAGGTGTTTCGTGACAGCGAAGTGGTGTGCGTACCGTCTTCCTCCTGTGTCGCGATGATGCGGGAACACTACGAGAAGATCGCGCTGGCCTCCGGCGACAGACGGTTGCAGTCCGATGTTGCGGCGCTGCTGCCGCGTGTCTATGAGTTCACCGAACTGCTGGTCCACCGGCTGGGTGTCGAGAATGTCGGTGCGGTGTATCCGCATCGCGTCGTCTACCACGCCAGTTGCCATTCGCTGCGCAGTCTGCACGTGGGCGATTTGCCCATGCGACTGCTGGGCAATGTCCGCGATATGGAAATCGTTCCGCTGGAACGAGTGGAGCAGTGCTGCGGCTTCGGCGGCACTTTCGCCGTGAAGAACGCCGCCGTCTCCGGGGCCATGCTCGAAGAAAAATTGCAGTGCCTGAAGAAAACGCTGGCGGAAATCTGCACCGCCTGCGACAACTCCTGCCTGATGCACATTGCCGGCGGACTGCATCGCCAGGGTGCGGCCATGCACACGCGCCACATCGCGGAAATCCTTGCCTGCGATGGATCCGTGGCGGAGGGCCAGCGCCGATGAGCACCGTTCCCTATCGGGAATTTGTTGACTTCCCCACCTCCGCCCTGCTCCTGCTGCAGGACAATCAGTTGCGTGGGAATGTTCGCCACGCCACGGACGTCATTCAAAGCAAGCGCGACCGTGTGGTGCGCGAGATGCCGGATTGGCAAGCCCTGCGCGATTCCGGCTATGCCATTCGCGCCCACACACTGGACTATCTCGACACATACCTGGAGCAGTTCGCGGACCGCTGCACGGCTGCGGGCGGGCACGTTCACTGGGCACGCGACGCCGCCGAGGCCAACCGCATCGTGGTGGGGTTGGCACGCAACGCAACCGGACGCGTCCTCAAGATCAAAAGCATGACGTCCGAGGAGATCGGCCTCAATGACGCACTGCTGGCGGCGGGCATCGAGCCAATCGAAACCGACCTGGCGGAGCTGATCGTGCAGCTCGGTCACGACCGGCCTTCGCACATCGTCGTTCCGGCGCTGCATAAAAGCCGGCAGCAGGTGCGCGAACTCTTCGCCCGCACCATGAATCTGCCTGAGCTGGGCGACCGCCCGGAGGACCTGACCGAGGCGGCGCGGCTCTACCTGCGACATCGTTTTCTCAACACGCCGGTGGCGGTCAGCGGCGCCAATTTTCTCATCGCTGAAACCGGCGGCGTCTGCATTGTGGAATCCGAAGGCAATGGCCGCATGTGCCTGACGCTGCCGCGAACGCTGATCTCCCTCGCCGGCATCGACAAAGTACTGCCGCGCTTTCGCGATCTGGAAGTGATGCTGCAGCTGCTGCCGCGCTCGGCCACCGGCGAACGCATGAACCCTTACAACTCCCTCTGGACCGGCGTGCATCCCGGCGACGGCCCTCAGGAGTTTCACGTCGTCCTGCTTGACAATCGCCGCACGGAGGTCCTGCGCGACCAGCAGGCGCGGGAAACCCTGCACTGCATCCGCTGCGGCGCCTGCCAGAACGCCTGCCCGGTCTACCGTCAGACCGGCGGCCATGCCTACGGCTCGGTTTATGCGGGCCCCATTGGCGCGATCCTGACGCCGCAATTAGCGTCGATGAAACGCGGCCAGTCGCTGCCCTTTGCTTCTTCCTTGTGCGGCGCATGTTATGAAGTGTGCCCGGTCAAAATCAATATTCCAGAAGTCCTCATCCATCTGCGCGGAAGGGTGGTCTCCGCCAAACCCGCGGGCGGGCTCACCCTAGAAGCCCTGGCTATGCGAGCGATGTTGTGGGTGTTTCTTGGCGAGGCCCGGCTGAAAATGGCGCAGCGCCTGGGACGCATCGCGCAGCGCCCGTTCATTCGCGCCAGCGGCTGGATCGAATGGCTCCCCGGAATGCTGGGGGGCTGGACGCAGACCCGCGACCTGCAGCCGCTGCCGCGACAGAGCTTTCGCGAGTGGTTTGAGCGCCGTCCGCCTTCAGGAGGTCCGGAATGACCGAGGCTTCCAGAGCGCGCGCCGAAATCCTGGCCGACATCCGCTCCGCCAACCGCCGCAGCGCAGCGTTGCCGCCGGCGGACGAGACCTGGGAGACTCTTCCCCGCGCCTATCGCCAAACCGGTGCTTTGTCGCCCGCTGACTGCATCGAGCTGCTGGCCGAGCGGCTGCGCGATTACGGAGCGGGCGTTGTTCTCGTGGCCCCGCACCAGGTTGCGGATGCCATTGCGGATATCCTGCGCCGGCGGAATCAAAGCAGCGTGCTGGTTGCCCCGGACGTCGATCCGGCATGGTTGAATAGCGCCGAGTGTTCGTGGGTGCGCGACCGGCCGCTTTCCTATGAAGCGTTGAGCGGCGTCGATGGCGTGCTGACCGGCTGCACCGCGGCCATTGCGGCGACGGGAACGCTCTGCCTGTGCCACAGCGACTCCAGCCAGGGCCGTCGCGCGCCCACCCTGATTCCGGATTACCATCTGTGCGTGGTCCGCGCCGGGCAGATCGTAGAAAACGTGCCCCAGGGGATGCGGGCGCTGGAACCGTACCGGAACCAGCCGATCACCCTCATCTCCGGGCCGTCCGCGACCGCCGACATTGAAATGACGCGCATTCAGGGTGTCCATGGCCCGCGAACGCTCGACGTCGCGATTGTGGTTTGAGCCAATCTGGCTACAATCGAATGCAGCCAGTTACCGGGGTAACAATTTTCCTTGAATGCGATTGTGTCGTCGTCGTACATGCGCCGTTCTCGGCTGCGTGCCAGATGGCCGCATACGACCCGAACGACTACTTTCGATTTTGATACGAGAATTTTTCTTAAGGGTGGGTCATGCCAAAGACAGCACCGAAACGGCTTTATCTGATCCCCGTTCTTTCCAAAGCCCTCGATGTGCTGGAGATGGTGCAGCGAGAGAATACACCCATGTCGCTGGAGTCGATTTATCAGCGCACCCACATTTCCAAAACCACGGTGTATCGCATTTTGAAGACGCTGGCTCACCGCGGCTATCTTACCCATGCCCAGGATGGCCTCTATCGGGCCATCGGCAACCCGCGCAAAATGGTCTTCGGGTTCGGCGGCGAATCGACAGAAATGCCCTTCTCCGAAGCAGTGACAAAAAGCCTGCGCGACGCCGCCGCCAGCGCGGGCGTGGAACTGCTGGTGCTCGACAACCATTACGACCCCGCTATTGCGGTCCGCAATGCGGAGAACTTCGTACAAAATCGCGTTGACCTGGTGATCGAATTCCAGGTAGACCAGCAGGTGGCGCCCATCATCGCAGACAAGATCTCGGCCGCCGGCATCCCCCTCATCGCCGTCGACATTCCCCACCCGCATGCCGTTTTTTTTGGGGTTGACAATTTTCGCGTGGGCCTGGAGGCGGGCGAGCTGCTGGCCGACCATGCCAAACAGGCGTGGGACGGCAAGGTCAGCGCGGTTCTGGGACTCGACCTGGAAGAGGCCGGTCCGCTGGTACAAAGCCGAATCACCGGCGCGTTTGAAGGGGTGCGCTCGCGGTTACCGGGGATTCCCGCGGAATCCTTCATCCGCATGGATGCCCGCGGCATGCGCGAAAAAGCTTACCGGCTGGTGCTCGACTTTCTACGTCGCCATCCCAAGGAACGCCACATTCTGATCGCCGCCGCCACCGATACCAGCGCTCTGGGCGCGGTCGAGGCCGTGCGGGAGCTGAAGCGCGAGCAGCATATCGCCATCGTGGGCCAGGACTGCATTGAAGAAGCGATGGAAGCGATGGCGTCGTCCCACACCCCGCTGATTGGCTCCGTGTCGCACGAGGCCCATACCTATGGAGCGCGCCTGATCCAGCTCGGGCTGGCGATTCTGGAGGGCCAGAACGTCCCCCCCTACAACTATGTGGAGCATAAGTTGATTGAGCGCAACAGTTCCCCTTCGCGCACACTCCAGACTGCGCCAGCTGCGAAGCCCACCGCTGTTCACCTGTGAAACTTTCGCCCTATTGCATAGTCAATGTGACGGGGAAGCGGGACGACAGGAATCATGGGGGAGGGTCCAGCCAGGCGTAAAAAGATGTCGCAAATGCTCCTGGATGGCCTAGAATTGGGGAAAAACAAAGCAGCAAAATATCAAGGAATTCCTATCCCCCAGGAGTACCTGATCCCCATGAAGAAATTCACCCGCCGCGCGCTGGTCGCCGGTGTCGGTGTGGCCGTAATTGCCACCCGTTTTCTGCGCGCTTCTGAACGCTCCACCGGTTCCGACCGAACAGGCTGCCTGCTGTTTGCCGGCAGCTATACCAAGAAAACCAGCAAGGGCATCTATGCCTATCGATGGCTGCCGATGACTGGCGAAATGGCGGAAATTGGCCTGGCTGCCGAAACCAGGGACCCCAGCTTTCTTGCTTTTTCGCCCGGCCACAAGGACCTGTATGCGGTCAACGAGATCGGCCCCGGCCATGGAACCGTTTCCGGCTTTCTGGTTGCGCCCCTCACCGGCAGGCTGCGGCTCAAAAACCTGGTTCCCTCCGGCGGCAGCGCTCCCTGCCACGTAACCGTGGACCGCACCGACCAGACCATGTTCGTCGCCAACTATCAAAGCGGCAGCGTGAGCAGCTACCGGATTCTCGCCGACGGCAAGCTCAGCGAGCCGGTGTCGAATGTGTATTTTCCCGGTGGCAGCGTCGATCCGGAACGGCAGAAGACGGCCCACTCCCACTGCGTGGCGGTAACTCCGGACAACCGGTATCTGCTGGTCAGCGACCTGGGCCTCGATCGCATCATGGTCTTCCGCTTCGACGCCAAGACGGCAAAGATGCGGCCCCACGACCCACCCTATTACACCGCGATTCCCGGCTCCGGGCCGCGCAGCCTTGCCTTTCATCCCAATGGGCGCTGGGCCTATTCGATCAACGAGCTTGCCAGCACCATCGACTGCCTCACCTGGGACAATTCAAAGGGCATACTGACGCGGTTCCAGAACATCTCCACCCTGCCCATGGACCACGAAAGCCCCACCGCCGCGGCCGCTGTGCAGGTGCATCCCAGCGGTCATTTTCTCTATGCCTCGAACCGCGGCGACGACAGTATCACGGCGTTTTCCCTCAACTCCTCTCATGGCCGCTTGACTCTGATGCAGCGCATCTCGTGTGAAGGCAACACGCCGCGCCATTTCGCCGTCGATCCCAGCGGAAAATGGCTGGTGGCGGCCAACCAGGACTCGGACAACCTGGTGGTGCTGCGCTGCAATATGCACACCGGCAAGCTGTCTTCGACCGGCCGCCAGTATCCGCTCGATTCGCCCGTGTGCGTCCTCTTCGATTAGCCTCTCAGAAGAGGGCTGGCGCATGAGGGTTGGAGTATTCACACCGTTGCTGTCGCAGTTGCCGCTGGCGGAAGTATTGGGCACGCTGCAGGCGCTGGGCATCCACGTGGTCGAACTGGGAACTGGCAACTTCCCCGGCGATGCGCATTGCAGTCTGACCATGCTGGAAGACCCCGGCCAACTTGCCGGGTTTCGGCGAATGCTGGACGAGCATGCCATTCGTATCAGCGCGTTGAGCTGCCATGGAAACGCGCTGCATCCCGATAAAAGGACCGCACAACAGACACGCGACGTGAGCCGCCGAACTATCCTGCTGGCGGAAAAGCTCGGCGTTTCCACGGTGATCGATTTCTCCGGCTGTCCGGGAGATTCGCCTGCGGCGCGCCATCCCAACTGGGTCACCTGCCCCTGGCCGCCGGAGTATTTGGAGATCCTGGAGTGGCAGTGGAAGGAAGTCGTCGCGCCCTATTGGACGGAACATGCCGCCTTCGCCGCGGCGCACAACGTCAAAATCGCCATCGAAATGCATCCCGGCTTCGTCGTCTACAGCCCGGAGACGATGCTGCGGCTGCGCCAGATTGCCGGCCCCGCCGTCGGCTGCAATTACGATCCCAGCCACATGTTCTGGCAGGGAATCGACCCCATCGCGGCGATTCGCGTGCTGGGCGACGCGATTTTCCACGTCCACGCCAAGGACACGCAGATGTATCCGGCTAACCTGCCCCGCACCGGCGTGCTGGACACCAAGCCGTACACCGAGGAGCGCAATCGCGGCTGGATCTTCCGCACCTGCGGCTACGGCCACGGCGCGGAGTGGTGGAAGGAATTCATCTCCACCCTGCGGATGTTCGGCTATGACGGCGTGTTGTCGATCGAGCACGAGGACAGCCTGATGTCCCCGCAAGAAGGGCTGACAAAAGCGGCACGGTTTCTTCAGGAGATCGTAATCGAACAGCAGCCGGAGAAAGCATGGTGGGTATAGGAGCGATGAAGACGATACGGACGGCAATTTTCGGAACCGGATTTATGGGCCGCGTGCATCTCGACGCGCTACGGCGAATTCCAGGCGTTGAAGTCGCCGCCATCGTTGGCCGGCAGGTGGAATCGGCGCGGCGGCTGGGGGTGGGCTTCGGCGTCGAAAAGTTTGAGTCGGACTCTGGGCGCATTCTCGCCGACGCCAGCATCGACGCGGTCCACATCTGCACGCCGAACGCGATGCACTTCCCTATGGCCAAGGATGCGCTGCTGGCCGGCAAGCATGTGCTCTGCGAGAAACCGCTGACCACCACCGTCGAAGAGGCGGAGGAGCTGGTGCGGCTGGCCGAGGAGCGTGGGTTGCGCAATTGCGTCTGCCACAACCTGCGTTACTACCCCATGGTGCAGCAGATGCGCCGCATGCGGGAACACGGCGATCTGGGCCGCGTGCTGGTGGTGCGGGGAACGTACTCGCAAGACTGGCTGCTCTACGAGACGGATTGGAACTGGCGCATCGATGTCGCAGCCGGGAGCGCAATGCGCACCATGGCCGATGTGGGCTCGCACTGGTTCGATATGACCGAGCACGTGACCGGGCTGCGGGTCGATTCCCTGTGCGCCGACCTGAAAACTTTCATCCCGATGCGGAAAAAGCCGAAGGGAAGCGTGGAAACCTTCGCGGGAAAGAAGTCGCGGCCGGAGGATGTGGAGGAAGTCCAAATCGAGACCGAGGATTACGGCGCCGTCCTGTTTCACATGGGCGAGCAGACCCGCGGCAGCATGACGGCGAGTCAGGTTTCCGGCGGCAGGAAAAATTATTTGAGCCTGGAACTTTACGGCACGGAAGGCTCAGTGAGCTGGGACCAGGAACGGCCGAACGAGTTATGGATCGGCCATCGCGAAGGACCGAACCAGATATTGCTAAAGGATCCATCGTCACTCGACCAGCAGGCGGCGAGCTACGCCGAGCTGCCCTGCGGCCACAGCGAAGGCTATGACGACACCTTCAAGCAGGTATTCCGCAGATTTTATGCTTCGATCCTACAGCCGGACGGCCCCGTCGAATATCCCCAGATGATCGACGGATTGCGCCAGATGCAGTTGCTGCGCGCGGAGATGGAGAGTCATCGCAAGCGGGGATGGGTCGAGGTTCCGAGACTGTAAGTGGTCGCCACTCAGGCGTGGAACTTGCGCATGAAAGCAGCGTCGATTTTGAGTGCCTGCATGGGAGGCATATCGAACTGTTCCTGCTCGACGAAGGCATGGCGGATGTGGCCGGATTTCGCCGCCTGCGCGAAAATCGGTCCATAGTCGATCTCGCCCTGTCCGAGTTCCGCCGAAGGAGGCGGATTGAAAATCGAGTGCGGCTTGCCGGTCTTCTTAAAGTCCTTCACATGTAGCATGGAGATGCGAGTGGGATAGCGCTTGAGCAGCTCAACCGGATTGCCGCCGCCGACCACCACCCAGCCGCAATCCATTTCCATGGTCACCAGCGACGGATCCGTCAGCCGCATCAGCTCCGCGTAGGGCATCACTCCATCCTCTTCGCCAAACTCCATGGTGTGGTTGTGATAGCCGAACTTCATTCCGGCGGCATGGACTCGTTTGCCGAACTTGTTGAACTGCTCGGCGTTCCAGCGCCAGTCGGCCATGGTAAAGTGCGGATGCTTGGCGCCGGCGTGCTCCGCGGGGTTCTTGAATCCGGGGAAAGAACAGATAATGTATTGCACGCCCAGTTGGCGATTGAAGGCGAGGATCGAATCCAGCTTGGAGTGGAGATCGGTATACGGGTAGTGAGCGCTGACCAAATGCAGGCCTGCCTTTTGCATGTCCCGCTTCACCTGGGCGGCGGTGTGATGGTAATAGCCGGCGGCCTCCACCTCGCGATAGCCGAGCGCGGCAATTTGCCGCAGCGTTCCTTCATAGTCGTGGGGCAACAGGTCGCGCACACTATAGAGCTGCAAGCCGAGCGGAAGATCCAACATGGCGGCCGCGAAAACCTCACGGCTATGCAGGAATGCAGCGCCGGAAATCAGCGCGGCGGCGCTCTTTTTCAGAAAATTTCTGCGTGAATGAGTGCTCATTGGCGCGCCCAACCCCTCCAATGTGGCGTGAAACAGCGAACCCCACGGAGTATATCCCTTTCCCTTGCGATGCGGTATGCGCCGCCAGCGCGGCAAACCGGCACTTCGACTCCGGGCATCCAATAAGCTGCGGTATGCAAAATCGACAATTCACTTGCCGGGGCGGCGGTCTTTCCGCGCTCTCTTTTCTGCGTCTTCCCTGCTTCGATGGATGCCTCAAATGAGCGGGCATCGTGGAGAGTCGCCTCTCTGCGCGTTGGCAGTTTTGTCGCTCCTGGTGGCCTTGGCCGGGAGCGCGCCCGCGATGTGCTCCGCGCAAGCCAGGAACGAGCCTGCAACGGCAACGAATTCCGCACCCAAAACCTCGCCGGAGACGCGTCAGATCCTGGCCTCCTACGAGGGGCAGAACGTAGTCGCAATGGAAATCGCTGGTCAGCCCAGCCTGAAGACGAGCGAGCTGGCTCCGCTGTTCGTGCAGCACGCCGGCCAGCCTTTCACGATTAAAAAAGTCGACGCGACCGTCTCGGCCCTGAAAAAAACGGGGAAATTCAAGCAGGTGCGCCTGCAGGTGACTCCGGAGGCGAAGGGGGTCCGTGTCCTGCTGGTGCTTGAACCGGCGGTCTACTTCGGCGTTTTCAAATTTCCTGGAGCGGAGCGGTTCTCCTACGCGCGGCTGGTGCAGGTGACGAGCTACCCGCCGGAGGCGGCATACAACGCCTACGATATCCGGGAGGCGCGGCAGGGGCTGCTCACATTTCTCGAGCACGAAGGCTACTTTGAGGCGAAAGTGTGGGCGGAGACGAAGGTAGACCCCTCGGACAAGATTGCAAACGTGATTTTCCATGTGACGCTGGGCCGCCATAGCAAATTCGGCCAGGTGAAACTTTCCGGAGTGACCCCGGCGGAACAGGCTAAATTGCGCGGAAAACTTCACAGCCTGTGGGCCCGCCTCCGCGGGTCCGCAATCCGGCCGGGAAAAACCTATCACTTGAGGACCGTCAACAGAGCCAGGAATTATTTGCGCGGCGAGCTTTCCGGCCAGGGATGGCTGGCCGCCGAGGTAAAGCTGGTCGGGGCCAAATACGATGCCGCCACCAACCGCGCGGACATTTACTACAAGGTTCAAACCGGCCCCATCCTGCACGTGAAAATCGAAGGCGCGCACTTGTGGCCCTGGACGCGCAAGTCGATCTTGCCCATCTATCAGGGCGTGGGCGTCGACCGCGAGCTGGTGCAGGAGGGGAGCCGCGCTCTCGCCTCCCACTTCCAGAGCAAGGGCTATTTCGACGTGAAGGTCGATGCGAAGTTCACCAGGCAGTCTTCCGGCGACACCATTACCTATCAAATCGCGAAAGGGAAAAAGCACAAGGTCACATCGGTGCGGATCGCCGGGAACGGGCAGATTCCGGCAGCCAGGCTGAAACCGCAGGTCACGGTCGAGCAGGCGCATTTCCTATCGCGCGGTAAATATAGCCAGCAATTACTCCGCGCCAGCACCAAGAATCTGACAGCGCTGTATGAGTCGGCTGGATTTAGTTCCGTTAAGGTGGCCTCCGATGTATTGAACAAGGGAAACGATATCTCGGTCGTGTTTCACATCGACGAAGGCCCGCGTGATATCGTTGCGAATTTGAAAATTGAAGGCGCAAAGACACTGCCGCAGGCGCAATATGCGCCCGGAGGACTGAAGCTGGCTGCCGGTAAGCCCTATTCGCAGAAGCTGGTGGAGCACGACCGCAAAATCATCGTAGCCAGTTACCTGGAGCGGGGATACCTGAAGGCGAACTTTCGCGAAACCGCGGCCGCAGCGTCAAAGAAAACCCCGCACCGCATTGACGTCGTGTATCACATCTACGAGGGGCCGCGCGTCTACACCAACCATGTGATCACGCTTGGCCGCGTGCAGACGCAGCCGCGCCTGATCGACCAGGATGTAAAGCTGATTCAGCCGGGGAAGCCGTTGACGGAAACCAACCTGCTGACGGCGGAGAGCAATCTGTACAACCACACCGGGGTGTTCGACTGGGCGGAAGTCGATCCCAAGCGGCGAATCACGACAGAAACCAGCGACGACGTTCTGGTGAAGCTGCACGAAGCGAAGAAAAACGAGCTCACGTACGGTGTGGGATTTGAGATCATCAACCGCGGCGGCAACATTCCCAGCGGAACCGTGGCGCTGCCGAATCTGCCGCCAATCGGTCTGCCGGGAAATTTCACCACCGCGCAGAAGACCTTTTATGGCCCCCGACTGACCATCCAGTACAGCCGCAACAATGTCCGCGGCAAGGGCGAGACCATTTCGCTCACCGGATTCGGCGGCCGGCTGGACCAGCGCGGCGCCGCCTATTACATCGTTCCGTATTTTCGCTGGTCGCCGTGGACGGCGACGCTATCGATCAGCGCGGAGCACAACGGCCAGAATCCACTTTTTACTTCCCAGCAGGAAATCGCAAGCTATCAATTTCAGCGGCCAATAAACCGGGCAAAAACGACCATCGCATTTTTGCGCTACAGCTTCAGCCAGACGAATCTGACCCAGATCGAAATCCCCGCGCTGATTTCACCGGAGGACCAGAACGTCCGGCTATCCACGGTTTCAGGCACCCTGATCCGGGACACGCGCGATAACCCGCTCAATTCTCATCGCGGCACCTTGCAGAGCGCGGAGATCGACCTGACCAGCACCAAGCTGGGAGCGAGCGTGGACTTTGCCAAGTTCCTGGGACAGATGGCGTTTTACAAGAAAATTCCTAAGAACATTATCTGGGCCAATAGCATTCGCATTGGATTGGCGCCGCCGTTCGCCGGCAGCCGGGTACCGGTGAGCGAGGCGTTTTTTACCGGCGGCGGCAGCACGTTGCGCGGCTTTCCGCTGGACAGCGCCGGCCCGCAGCGCAAGGTGCAGGTATGCAGCACCGGTTCCAGCACGGACTGCACGTTCATTCAGGTCCCCACCGGCGGCAAGGAGTTGCTGCTCTTGAATTCCGAGTTCCGCATTCCCCTGCCGATCAAGAAAAATCTGGGCATGGCGGCGTTTTACGACGGCGGCAACGTCTTCCCCGGTGTCGGGTTTCACGACTTCACCTCGCTTTATTCCAATAACGTCGGCATCGGGTTGCGGTATCAAACCCCGGTAGGGCCGATCCGTTTCGACGTGGGCCGCAACCTGCAGCCAGTCCCGGGAATCAGCGCAACGCAGTATTTCTTCAGCATCGGCCAGGCTTTTTAGGAGAAACGTTTTGAGCAGCACCACCGCGCCAACTCCCGATCCGAACCCTCCCGCGAAAGCGAGGAGAAGCCGCTGGGCCAGACTTGTCGCCTGGATCGCCGGCAGTATAGCGGCGTTGATCGTGCTGGGGATCGTTGCCGCGGCCATTCTGCTGCACAGTGCGCGGTTCCATCGATATCTGCTGAATGTGGCGGAGAACAAGGCCAGCGCCATGCTCGGCGCCAAGGTGCAGCTCCAAAACTTTACCCCGCATTTATCGAACCTCAGCCTCGATCTCTACGGCATCACGGTGCATGGCGCGCCGCCCTTCCCCAACCCGCCACTGCTGCTGGTGCAGCATGTGGAGGTGGGCATTCGGGTGGTTTCCATCTGGCATGCGAAGTGGTATCTCAACAACCTGCGTATCGATCGACCCGTGGCGCGCATTTATACCGGGCCCAACGGCGCCTCCAACATCCCCGCGTTCAAATCGGGAGGCGGAGGCGGTAGCACGAACGTATTCTCAGTCGGCATTCGCCATGCTGTGCTGGACCACGGCGAGGTCTACTACAACAATCGCAAGAGCAAGCTGAAAGCGAATCTGCACAATCTAGAATTTCGCGCCGCTTTTGACAAGCCGCAGCAGAAATATACCGGTGAGCTGAGCTATCGCAACGGCCTGCTGCAGACGGGAACGTTTCGCCCCATCCAGCACAACTTCGATGCGAAATTCACCGCGACGCCGACAACCTTCGACCTGAAGCAGGCGACGATCACCAGCGGAAAATCGCAATTCATGCTGTCTGCCACGGTGAAGGATTACAGCAAGCCGAACGTCTTCGGCCGCTACCACGCCACCATCAATGGCGGCGAACTGGGCCGAGTTCTGCGCGACCCGTCGCTTCCATCCGGAGTGGTGCGGACCAGCGGCACGATTGCGTATCAGTCCCAACCGAACGTTCCCCCGCTCGATTCGGTCGCGGTCGAAGGAACCGTCACCAGCCGCCAGCTTACGGTGCAGGCCTCCAATACACGCACGAACGTGCGGGATATTGTGGCGCAGTATTCCTTCGCAAACGGCAATCTGTCGGTCAGGAATTTCCGCGCCCGGCTTCTCGGCGGCACGGTTACGGCCACGCTCCAAACCAGCAACATCGGCGGCGTTTCCCGGTCGAAGCTGAAGGCCACCCTGCACGGGCTCTCGCTGGCGGACCTGAAGCGAGTGGCCCCGTCGTCTGTGTCCACGCGCGCGGTGCGGCTGGGCGGAACCGTAAACGGAACGGCGAGCGCCACCTGGGGGGAAACGCTGAAGAGCCTGGTGGCGCATGTGAATGCGACCATTCAGGGCAACGTATCGCGGACCGGGGCGCTGATTCCCGTCTCCGGCTCCATCCACGGAACCTACAGCGCCGCGCAAAAATCATTTTCGCTCTCCAACAGCTATCTCCAGTTGCCGCAGACCCGGCTGGCTTTGAATGGCGTGCTGGGAGCGCATGGCGGCGGCAACGCCGGTCTGGCAATTCACCTGCACTCGGCCGATCTGCGCGAGCTGGAATCGGTTGCCGACCTGGTGCACACTTCGGCACCGGGCCAGCAGGCGCCGCTGTCGCTGGGACTGGCGGGAACGGCAACGTTCAACGGCGTGGTGCGCGGCTCGACCTCCGCCCCGGTTCTGACGGGCAATCTGACGGTCGCGGATCTCCAGTTCAGAGGAACGAAGTGGAAGCGCCTGACCGCACACGTCGAGCTAAGCCGATCGCTCGTCAGCCTGCAAGATGCCGATCTGGAATCCGCAACCGGCGGGCAGATGACACTCAACGCCAGCGCGCACCTGGTCAACGGGTCATTTTCAAAGCAAAGCCCCGTCCAGATCGACCTGCACGCGGCGCGGATCGACATCGCCAGGCTGGAGAAAATCGCCGGCTCTTCGTTGCCGGCCTCCGGAATGCTCACGGCGAACATCCGCGCTCATGGAACCATCCAGAACCCCGTGGGACAAGTCAGCGCCACGCTAACCGCGGCGAAGATCGAGGGCCAGCCGGTGCACTCGGCGCATGTGACGTTTACCGCCGCGGACGGAGATGTCCACGCCAGGCTCGCGATAGACGTTGCGGGGGGAACTGTTCACAGCACTGTCACCGTCCGGCCCAGCGCAAAAACCTACATAGCCCAGCTTACGGCCGCGGGAATCCGCATCGCCAAACTGGAGCCGCTGCAGGCGCACAACATCGACGCCACCGGCACCGTCAACTTGCAGGGCAGCGGGAAGGGTGTATGGACGAATCCCCAATTCGACGCTACCTTGACAATCCCGCGACTCCAGGTAAAGCAGCAGACGATTGAAGACATCAACCTGCAAATGGGGGTGGCCAATCACGCCGCCACGGCCAGCCTGCATTCGCAAGCCGTTGGGACCTCAACCCAGGCCTCGGCGAAAGTGGACCTGACCGGCGAGTACATGGCCAGCGCCACGCTGGACACCCAGGCAATTCCGCTGGGGCCGCTGCTGGCGGCCTATGCGCCTTCCGAAGCTTCCGGCTTAGCCGGGGAAACGGCCGTGCACGCCACCCTGCATGGCCCGCTGAAGAACCCCAAGTTGCTGCAGGCGCAAATCACCGTCCCGGTGCTGAAGGTGAATTACGGCAGCAAAGTTCATCTGGCTGCGGCCTCTCCGATCCATCTTGAATATAAGAATGGAACCATTGACCTGCAGCGCGCCACCATCCAGGGCACGGACACAAACCTTGAAGTTCAGGGATCGATTCCGATTGCCAGCCATGGTCCGCCTTCGATCCTGATCAAGGGCGACGTGGACCTGAAGTTGGCCCAGCTTATGAATCCCGATATTCAGAGCTCCGGGCAGGTGAAGTTCGAAATCGACACCTATCACGCCCAGGCCGGTTCAAGCGCGCTGGGCCAGGTGCGAATCGTGAACGCCAGTTTCACGAATGACGATCTGCCGGTTGGCATGGAGCACGGCAATGGCGTCCTGACGTTGACCAGGGACCGGCTGAACGTCCAATCTTTCCAGGCGAAGATCGGCGGAGGAACGCTGACCGCGCAGGGTGGCGTGACCTACCGCCCATCGATCCAGTTCGACCTGGGAGCGACAGCCAATGGAGTTCGCCTGTTGTACCCGCAGGGACTGCGCGAGCAGTTCGACGCCAACATTCGACTGACCGGCAGCGAGAAGAATGCCGTTCTTGGCGGACGCGTGCAGGTGCAAGACATGTCGTTTACCCCGGAGTTCGACCTGATGGGTTTTGTCGGCAACCTGTCCGGCGGCGTGGCCGCACCGCCCGCGCAGGGGTTCGCCCAGAATCTGCAATTGAACCTGGGCATCAGCACGGTCAATAATCTTAACCTGGTCAGCCGGACGGTCAGCATCGACGGGACGGCAAATTTGCAAGTCCGGGGAACGGCGGCAAATCCGGTGATCCTCGGCCGCATCAGCCTGACCGATGGCGACCTGATCTTCAACGGCAACCGCTACACGCTGGGCGGCGGCACCATCGAGTTCGTCAACCCGGCGGAGACCCAGCCGGTGGTCAACCTGGCGGTAAACACGACCATCCAGCAGTACAACATCCATCTGCGCTTCAACGGGCCGACGGACCAGTTGCGCACCAACTATTCCTCCGATCCCTCGCTTCCGGAAGCGGACATTATCAACCTGCTGGCTTTCGGTAACACCACGGAGGCCAGCGCCAACAACCCCACCCCGGCCAATCAGCAGGCGATGTCGCTGGTCGCCTCCCAGGTGAGCAGCCAGATCACCAGCCGGGTGTCGAAGATCGCCGGCATCTCTCAGCTTTCAATCAACCCAGTCCTGAACGGAGGGACCACCCAGGGGCCGGCGGGAGCGATCATCAGTATCCAGCAGCGGGTCACGGGAAACCTGTTCGTCACCTACTCCACCAACGTCGCCTCGACACAGAACCAGGTCATCATGGGCGAGTACAAGCTCTCTCGGAAGACCTCCATCAGCGCCACCCGCGACCAGAACGGCGGATTCGGCTTCGACGTGCTGCGCAAGAGAAAGTGGTAGGCAGAATCGTTCCGGAAAAAAGGAGAACCCTCCTCTAAACCGCGGTCCGGTTTGGATGGCGAATGGATGGTTGGCGCTCGGACGCGGAGACCGGCTTGACCCACGCGGAAGCGCAATCTTCGCATGCTACCATCGGCAAAGACCCTGATGAATCTGCATGTTGTCCTGATTATTTTTCAAATCGTAGTGTTGTTGTTCGCCATCAGCCTGCATGAGGCGGCGCACGGCTGGATGGCCTGGCGGCTGGGAGACCCAACGGCGCAAATGCTGGGCCGGGTAACGCTGAACCCGATCAAACACATCGATCCGTTCGGCACCATTCTGATTCCGCTGCTGTGCATCTATGCCGGATTTCCCTTGATCGGCTGGGCCAAGCCGACGCCGGTGACCACGCGCAACTTTAAGAACTTCCGCCGCGATGACATTCTGACCACGCTGGCGGGCCCGGCCAGCAACCTGCTGACGGCCATGGTCGCGCTCATTCTTCTGATCATCCTGAAGCACGCCGATCCGGGCGCCGTCTGGGCCATCGTGACGGGAATGGTCACGCAGTCCGCAATGAATGCCAGCCCGGTGCTGTTTCCGGTGGCCTTGCTGCTGTATTACGGGGTGCTGCTGAACCTGATGCTGATGGCGTTCAACCTGATTCCTCTGCCGCCGCTCGACGGCAGCCATATCGTGCGCCACATGCTGCCGTACAACTGGCTGCGCGCCTACGATTCGATCGGCATCGCGGGCCTGATCATCATTTTTTTCTTCGGCGGCCGGTTCATCGACGGCATTGTCAGCCCATTGCTGGCAATGTTCAACCATGTGCTGCTCAGCATCTAGAGTCCGGTTTCCGATACCATCTAAGCTTAGGAACCAAGGATGGATTCGAATGCTGTCATCCTGAGCGGAGCGAAGGACGTCGCGCTTTGCCGACGAAACCCAAGGCCCTTCGCTTCCGTCAGGATGACAATTCATAATTTTGGAATGACGGGAATATCCTGCGCAGAATGACAGAAATCAATTCATCGGCGTCCGCGCAAAAGCGCGTCTTAAGCGGCATGAGGCCCACAGGAAAGCTGCATCTGGGCAATTACATGGGCGCGCTCTACAACTGGGTGCGGCTGGAGCGCCAGTACGAGTGCTTTTTCTTCATCGCGGACTGGCACGCGCTGACCACGGATTATGCCGACACCTCGCGCCTGCGGGAGAACATTCTGGACGTCGCACTGGATTGGCTGGGCGCGGGGCTCGACCCCGAGCGCTCGACCCTGTTCGTGCAGTCCTGGGTGCCGCAGCACGCGGAGTTGCATCTGTTGTTCTCCATGATTACACCACTAGGCTGGCTGGAGCGCGTGCCCAGCTACAAGGAGCAGCAGGAAAATCTGACCGGCAAAGACCTGACCACCTATGGATTTTTGGGATATCCACTGTTGCAATCCGCCGATATTCTCATCTATCAGGCCGACTTTGTTCCCGTCGGACAAGACCAGGTGGCCCACGTCGAACTGACCCGGGAGGTGGCGCGTCGATTCAACAATTTCTATCCCGGCAACGCTCTTAGCCCCGCCGGAGGAACCGGCGCGGCGGATGAATCTGCCGCCCGAATCAATGTGCTTCCCGAGCCGCAGGTGCTGCTGACGCCTTCGCCCAAGCTGCCCGGCACCGACGGCCGCAAGATGTCGAAGAGCTACGGCAATACGATTCTGCTGACCGATCCGGAGGCGGTAATCCGCGCCAAGCTGAAGACGATGGTGACCGATCCGGCACGGATTCGCCGCAGCGATCCCGGCAATCCGGACATCTGCCCGGTTTTCGACCTGCACAAGATATTCTCCTCGGCGGAAACGCAGCAAAGAGTGCGGGAAGGCTGCACGACCGCAAGCATCGGCTGCATTGAGTGCAAAAGCTGGCTGGCCGATGGCGTGATCGCCGAACTGGCTCCGCTGCAGGAGCGACGGCGGCAGTTTGCAGCCAAGCCGGAGCAGGTGTGGGAGATTCTCGACGCCGGCTCGGCGCGAGCGCGAGTGCGCGCGGAGAAAACCCTGCGGCAGGTGCGGGAAGCGATGCGGCTGGTGCAGATCGAACCGGCCCGGCAGGCACGGTGAAATGAACGACACAGAACAAAACGGGATCAAGCCGGAGGCGAAGCCCGAGCAGCTCGATCTGCCGGCGAATCCTCCCTTTGCCCCGGAGCCGAAGCCCGCGCCAACTGCGGCGGAACGGGCCGAGGAACGCGCCGCCGCGCGCAGAGCGGCAAAAGAGGAGGCCAGCACGTTTCCCTTCGCCGTCACCGTAGGCCAGGTGTACGACGGACCGCTCGACCTGCTGCTGGACTTGATCCGCAAGCAGGACATCGACATCTACGACATCCCCATTGCGCGAATCACCGCGCAGTTTCTCGCGTATGTCGAAACCCTGAAAGAGTCGGATGTGGACGGCGCAGGTGAGTTCATCTACATGGCGTCGATTCTGATCCACATTAAGAGCAGGATGCTGCTGCCGCGCAGCACGGATGGGATGGCTGAGGCCGAGGCGGACGATCCGCGCCGGGAGCTGGTCGAGCGGCTGCTGGAACACCAGCGCTTCAAGAGCGCAGCGCAAATGCTGCTACAGAAACAAATGCTGGAGGAGTCCTCATGGAGCCGCCCGGGCATCGGTGAGTTTCGCGACGACATTGGAACGGAGCCGGAGATTGCCGCCGATACGGTTGACCTGGTGCGGATTTTCCGCGAAATCCTGGAACGCGCGCGCCAGCGGCCGGTGCTGAACGTGAGCGAAGACGCGGTCACCGTTGCGCAGATGATCGACTACGTTCGCCGACGCCTCATTATGGAGGAGCGGCCCATCGGACTGCGCCGCCTGCTGCAGAACGTGCAATCGGAGCGGGCGCTGATCTGCACCTTTCTGGCGCTGCTGGAGCTGGTGCGGCTGCAGGCGATCTTGCTGCGGCAGACCGACAGCTTCAGTGAAATCTACGTCAAAAAGCATGAGAATTTCGACTCGACCCAGATGGAAGGCCGCGATGACTGGCGCTGACCGGTATTCTGAAAACGGATGAGCATAAAAGCCAAAATTGAAGCCGTAATCTATGCCGCGGAAGAGCCGGTAACGCTGGCGCATCTGGCGGCCATTTTCGCCGAGGAAGTGCAGGCGGAGAGCGATCTGCCCTTTGAAACCGCAGCGCCCAACGGCGAGGAACCGTCCGCCATAGAAGCGGACGCGCAACCGGAACTTGCCGATCAGCCCACGCTTCCGATGGAAGACGCGGAGGCGAAAAAACAGGCGCGGGCACGCGAACGCGAGGCGCGGCTGGCCATCGCGAAAATCGTGGAGGAGCTGATCGCGGAATACGCGAACGGCGACCGCGGGATGGAGATTCGCGAGATCGCCGGCGGCTACCGCGTGGCCACCAAACCGGAATACCACGATGCCGTGCGCGCGTTTGTGAAGAGCCTGAAGCCGCAGATGAAGCTGACGCTGCAAGCGCTGGAGACGTTGGCCGTGGTTGCCTACAAGCAGCCGATCACCGCGCCCGAGATCAGCGACATTCGCGGCGTCGATACCTCCGGGGTGCTGGGCGGTCTGATGGCGCGCAAGCTCATCACCACTGCCGGACGCAAGCAGGTAATTGGGCGACCGATCCTTTATAAAACGACGAAGGAATTCCTGCTGCGCTTCGGTCTGAAAGATGTGAGCGAGCTACCCAGCATGGAAGAGTTCGAAAAAATGGCGGCGGACATGGCTGAGTCCGACGCGACCGAGATGCAGGACGAGCTGGCGCAGGATTCCGCCGCTCCGGAAGCCGCCACCGTTCCGGAGGGCTCGCCGGGGGCAACCGAACCCCGGGAGACGCCATGAATCGGGAACCGAGCCGGGATGCAGAGTCCCCCGAGCAGAAAAAGCCGCGCGCTGAACGCCGGGAAGAAAGATTGCAGAAGATTCTCGCCAGCGCGGGCATCGCTTCCCGCCGCAAGGCGGAGGAGTTTATCTTGCAGGGCCGCGTCCAGGTGAACGGCCAGATCGTAACGGAACTGGGCAGCAAGGCCGATCCGGTTCACGATCACATTCGCGTCGACGGCAAACTGATCTACACGGCGGAAGAGCATCGCTACTACATGCTGAACAAGCCCAAGGAGTATGTCACCACAGCCAGCGATCCGCAGGGCCGCCCGACGGTGATGGAGTTCTTCTCGCGCATCCGGGTGCGCATGTTCCCGGTCGGCCGTCTCGACTATTACAGCGAAGGACTGCTGCTGGTGACCAACGACGGCGCGCTGGCCAACGCTCTGACCCGGGCCTCGTCCCATGTGGCCAAGACCTACCTGGTAAAGGTGAGCGGCGTGCCCGCGGAAGACTCCATCGAGCGACTGCGGCGCGGCGTGTCGATCCCGCTCGGCGACTCAGAGTCGAACCAGCACCGTGTGCGTACCGCCCCGGCCAAGGTGCGGCTGTTTCGCCAGGGCGAAAATCCCTGGTATGAGATGACCCTCACCGAGGGGCGCAACCGCCAGTTGCGCAAGATGTTCGAGGAGATCGGCCATCACGTGGAAAAAATCCGACGCGTGGAATATGGCCCGCTGGTGCTCGACCTGCCGCCGGGCAAGGTCCGCGAGCTGACCGTGCAGGAGGTCCAGGCGCTCTATCGCGCCGCAAAGCTGTCCCCTGCAGCCGGCAAGCGGGAGCCCCGCACCCGAACGTCCAGATTGAAGGCATAGAACCTATCCAGATTTGTTTCTGGCTGATATTCGGTCCAGTGGAAGTCGCAGCTGCGAAGAGGGGCACGGGACTGGAATCGTGGAGCCAACAGGCGCATCCTATGAATACAGCGGGGAAATCGTATGCAGGAGGAGCCGACGATGGAAAAGGCGACGTTTGGAGCGGGATGTTTCTGGGGAGTGCAGGCGGCCTTCGACCGCATCCCCGGAGTGGTGGAAACAGCGGTCGGCTATGAGGGCGGCACCCTCGACAATCCGACGTATCGCGAGGTTTGCACCGACCGGACCGGCCACGCCGAGGTGGTGCAGGTGACGTTCGATCCGGAAAAGGTAGGCTATCGGCAGTTACTCGATGCTTTTTTCGGCGAGCACAACCCGACCGAGCTCAACCGGCAGGGGCCGGACCACGGCACGCAGTATCGGTCCGTGATTTTTTACCACTCCCCGGAACAGCAGCAGGCGGCGGAGGCCGCCATCGCGCGGCTGACGGCGGAGCACAAATTTCCACGCCCCATCGTTACCCAGGCAGTCCCGGCGCAAAGCTTCTGGCCGGCGGAAGAGTATCACCAGAAATATCTGGAAAAGCGCGGCGCCGTCAGCTGCCACCTCTAATAGTTGGCCTTGGCGGGCCCGCTTTCCTGGTTTTGCGCCAAATTTCCGGTGAAGGCCAGCACCGTTGCGGGAATCAGAGCAAAGGCGAAGGGCAGAAAGATGCGGACCTCGTCGATCAGACCGACGGTCGCCCAGACCGCCAGGTACAGCAAAGAGGCTGTCAGCAGCATGGTTTCCGGCCCATGGGCGCGGTAGCGCTTTCCTGCCATCGCTCCCAGCAGCAGCCAATACGGAAAAAGCGCCAGCAGCATGGTCAGCCACATTCCGGGATGAAGATTGGTGAGCAATCGGAAAACACCGCCCTGAGCGTATGGCGCGTGCGGGAATTTTACAAACATCAGATATAGCTGAACGCAGCCAGCCAGCCCCGCCGCCGCCAGGCTGGTGAGCGCCTGCCACAGCCTGCCCAGCGGCGGATGAGCTTTCCTGTCGAACACCACCGCGAGAAAAAACCCGGCGTGCATCACCACTGCGACATCGGCACGGACAAATCCCTGCACCACGGCGAGGCCGATCAGCAACAGAGTAGCGAGGGGCCGGTTCCGCACCGTCTTGCCATCCACAAGTGCCATGCTGACCGCAACAAACAAAATGGAGGGAATGGTAACCGAGGTCTGATACCAGTGCCCCCAGGCGATGTAGTACTCGACCAGGCATAGCGCGGCCGCCAGCGGTAGCCAGCGCATGGGAGAGGACAAAGCCCGATAGCGCTCGGAGCGCCGCAGCGCCCGCAGCATAATCCACATGGCAAACGCCAGGCACAGCACGTCGATGAGAGTGAGCGTGTCGTAGGGTTTCCAGTGGAACCAGCGGTTGGTCCAGGCTGCCACGATCCACGGACCGATGCGATATTGCCAGGGAGCGTCGATCCCGCCGGTCAGGTACATCTTCCAGCCGCCGGGATGCGTAAGCACTTTGTGCCTGTAGATGTTCCAGTCGGAAAATCCATAGGACAGACTGACGGCCCAGATGAACACGCCCAACACGAGCGATTTAGCAGAGCGGGAAGACAAGGGGATCTCCTGAAAATGCCGGCAGCGGACAGCCGTCGGACCGGACCAGATTGCAAGCCATCATTGTAAGTGGTTTAGCCTGCCAAGTGGGGAGGCAGGCGCGGTGGATTGGGGTTTCGCCAGCAGTTGGTAGAGCACGATTCCGGCGTGGCGCGACGGGTCGAGCCCGGGAAACTCGGCGCGTTCGATCATGCGGCGATTCCTGGCCACGATGAGAGTGCGGAGCAGCGGGTCGCTGGTCCAGGCCATGAACCAGCCGGGATGATAAACATTCAGCTTTTCCGCGAGCGGCATGGCCCCATCGCTGTCGATCGCCGGCAGGCCGCCGCTGAGCAGCGAGACCTGATCGGCGCCGCGGCCAATCAGCAGGCCGCTCGATCCCGGATCGGCTTTCTGCTGCGCGTCGATCGCCTGTCGGATGGCGAGGCTGGCATGGAGCAGCGTGTACCGCGGATGGAGAAGATAGTTGGCGATGCAAGCGGCGTTCCACACCACGGAGAGCGCAATGCAGGCGGCCACGGCCATCCCGGCGCGCCGGTGGTGGCGCCATAGCCACTCCGTAAACAGGAGTGCGAGCCAGACAGTAGGAACGATGAGCGTGACGAAGTAGCGCGGCGGCCCGTCATAGTGATAGACGATAAACGCGCCATATCCGGCCTCCCACAGAAACGCCGTGGTGAAAAGCGTATCGCGCCATAGAAATCGCAGACGCGTGAGGGCGGCGACGAAGGCCGCGAGTGCCAGCGGGAACAGCACCGGATCGATCCAGGTTCCTCGGAAGAAAAAACGCAGCAGGCGGGGCAGAGAATTTTCCAGTTGCCACAGCGGCCGCATGAACAGGATCACGCGTGCGTCCGCGGCGTACGCAAGCAACCAGATCAGCTTCGCCGCTCCCAGCAGGATGAAAACCGTGGCCATTGCCGTCGCCAGCAGCTTCCATGCCGCACGGCGGTCACTCGCCTGATTCCACGCCCAAATGGGATAAAGCGCCGCTGGCAGAACGAACGCGGCGGAAGTCTTGGTGAGCGCGGTCGCGGTAAACACGATTCCGACAGCGACCGCGAGAGCGTATCGGCCCGGCCGCACTTTTCCCGCCAAATAAATGGTCAGCAGTAGAAGCAGGACCTGTGCCGGTTCCAGCAGCGCCAGACGGCTATAGAAGAAGCCGAGCGCGTTGACGGCAACAAGAAACGCAGCAAAGCCGGCAAAGAGGCGCGAGCGATATTGCCGCGCGACGGCATAGGCCAGCAGCACTCCGAGCCATGTACAGACGATTGCGAGCGACCGCGCGGCAGTGGCGCTGATGCCGGTGAAGCGGAAGACAATCCCCACCAGCAGCGGCCAGACCGGCATGAACACTCCTGGATTCCACCCTCCGGGAATGTAGGCGTGGCCCAGTGTGAAGTAATGCAGGGCCGCGCCCGTGTAAAAACCCTCGTCGGTGAACTGCGCCCTTTCCTGGCTGTAGAAGTGGTAGCTGGGGAAGTCCGCAAGGATGTGAACCATGCGCAGCGCCAGCAGGCAGACGGTGACCAGCAGGATCGTCAGCCAGATTGCCCGTTCATGCCGGCTGAGGCGAAAGGAAACAAAGCGAGACCCCGTGCGTCCGGTTGCAAGGCCGCGCGACACTTCCCTGCCCTCAGGATGAGAGTTCATTGGCTGTGCAATTTTACCCGGACGCGGCGCCATCGACCTTCAATCGCGTTTTTCCTCGTGATAATCCTGCTCAGTATTCACCGCCCACAGGTTGGATTTGTCGCGCACATCGTTCGCGATGTTTTCGGCCGCGGCCATGGCGGTCAGCATGGAGTGGTCCTGGTTGTTGTACTTATGCATGCCGTTTCTGCCGACCAGGAAAAGGTTCTCAAAACTGTCGGTAAATTTCTGAATCACGTCGAAGCGGTCATAGGTGCCGAAGTACGCCGGATAGGTCTTGGGCGCCCGCACCACATGGCCGTCGAGGACATCCGACGCCCGCAGAATGCCGATCTTCTCCATTTCCGCAACCGCGAATCTTTTTATGTCTTCATCGGCCATCTTCCATAGGGGGTCAGTGTCGTTGCAGAAATACTCAAGCCCGATCCACATCTTTGTGGGGTCGGCGACCATCCAGGGGCTCCAGTTGTTGAAGATCTGCAACCGGCCCACGGCCACGTCCGGCTCCTGGATGTAAATCCATGTGTCTTTGATCATGCTGCCGTCGGGTTCCGTCACCAGCAGTTTGTTCACCAACAGCCCAACGGTAATGAAGTCGCGATAGACCAGGCCTTCGCTGACTTCCTTCACCTCCTCCGGCACCGGGCATTGCAGGGCGCGAATCAGGTGTTGGATCGGCATGGTGGAGATGACGAAGTCGGCTGGGTAGGTGTGGGTTTGGCCTGCGACATCGACGGCAACGACTTCAGAGATGCGGTTGTCCTGGACGCACAACCCGGTCACGCGCGTCTGCATGTGCAGTTCGCCGCCTTTTTGCTGGACCATGGACGCGACATGTTCCCACAGTTGGCCGGGACCGTATTTGGGATAGAGGAAGCGTTCGATCAGCGAGGTTTGAACGCCCTTTTGGCTCAGGTCGCCGGCGTTTTTCTTCGGACCCGAAATAGCCTGCGTCACAAAGTGCCTTACCGCGCTGGTCAGCGACAATCCTTTGATGCGCTGCGCGCCCCACTCCGCACTGATCTGCCGCGGATGTACACCCCAGACCTTCTCCGTGTAGGACTCGAAGAACAACTGGTAGAGTTTTTTGCCGAAACGATTCACGATGAAGTCTTCGAGCGAGGTTTCCGGCCGGCGGGGAAACCCGCGCGCGCGCAGATAGCTGAAGCCGACCTTTAGGGTGCGCGGCAGGCCCAGGCCGCGCAGTGTTTCCGGAGTTAGTTTGAGGGGATAGTCGAAAAACCGACGCAGGAAATAGATGCGGCTCTTGCGCGGGCGCACCAGCATCACCAGGTCGTCCCGTTCCGGGTCGAGATTCGCCGAAGGCACGTGCCGCTGCTGGTTCCGGTAGTGGATCGGCACGGCGTCGGCCTCTCCACCCGCGGCCGGCATAATGTCGAGCCACCACTGCATGACCCGGTCGGACTTTGAAAAAAAGCGGTGTCCTCCGATGTCCATGCGATTGCCCTTGTAACGGACGGTGCGGGAAATGCCACCGATTTCGTTCGACCCCTCCAGTACGATGGGTTGCACGTCGCAATGGCGCAACAATTCGAGCGCTGCGGTCAGGCCGGCGGGTCCGGCGCCGATGATGATGGCGGTTCTTTTCATGCGTAGGGGCCGAAATCAGGCTGCACAGCCATACCATTGTCGCTGATCTATGCTGCCAGTCTATCCTGCCGCCGCACTGGAAGACGCGATGAATGTCGACCGGCATTGCAACGGAACCTGCCGCCAGTGCTATTCTGCCGGATGGCCGCCCCCGCCATCTGGAGACACCCGCAATCGCACCCACCGACCATCGCCCGGCGCAGCGAATTCCTGAACTGGATGGATTGCGCGGCATCGCCATTCTGCTGGTGCTGATGCGTCATTACATCCATCACCCCAGCCTGTTGCTGCTGGGACCGCAGTGGGGATGGATGGGGGTCAATCTATTTTTCGTGCTTTCCGGCTTTCTGATTACGTCGATTCTGCTGCGGCTGGCGGACCATCCCGGTGCCTTGAAGATTTTCTATGCGCGCCGGTCGCTGCGGATTTTCCCGCTCTATTTTCTGGCACTGGTGGTGTATTTCGCCGCTTCCGCGGCGGTGGGAACGCCGCAGCCGGGGAAAACCGTCTTCCTCTACGCCACGTTTCTGCAAGCCTTCATTCCGCCGCTGGTGACGCATTTGAAGATCGTGCCGCATCCGGACTGGGTAGTTATGGGCTTTGCGGTGCTGTGGTCGCTGTCGGTAGAGGAGTACTTTTACCTGCTGTGGGCACCCATCGTCGCGGTCACCCGCGCACACCGGCGTGTCCTGTTCGCCGTTCTCGGGTTGGTCCTGTTTGTGACGCCGTGGATTCGCTTCTTCTACCCCGATCCACGAGGCGGGCAGGAATTATTTATCGCGCAGATGGACTCCCTGGCCGCCGGTTGCCTGGTTGCGCTGCTGTGGCGGGACCATGGCAGCGCATGGACGCCTTGTCTCCAGCGTCGCGCCGGCTGGCTTTATGGCTGCGTCGCCGGATTGATTGGGCTGGCCATCTGGATCGATTTCGCCACCGGCATTACCAAGCGCAATCGGTTTGACCTGCGGTTGTTCAACGCGACCGAGTACACCGTGCTGTGGATGGGTTGGGCGTTGTGGCTCGCGGTTACGCTCGCCGCCGCCGGGACCGCCGGCTGGATGCCGCGACTGCTGCGTCATCCCATTCTGCGCTGGCTGGGCCGAATCAGCTATTGTCTGTACGTGGTGCACTACCCGATCTATCTAGCACTGCGAAATTACGTCGCCCACAGCATGGCGCTGGTCATTGCGCTGGCGATTTCCTTGACCGTATCGTGGCTGTCGTGGCGATACTTTGAAGGCCCTATCGCGCGCTGGAAGCAGGAGCGGTTCCGCTATCGAATGGAAGTGGAACCGGAAGCTCCGCTGATGCCGACGTCATCGTGAGCCGCTATTCGTACGCCAGCGCGTCGATGGGATCTTTGCGTGCCGCCTTGAAGGCCGGGTAGACGGCGCCGATCAGCGAACTGATCAACGATAGACCGGTGGCCCAGGCGACCCAATACCCCGTGATCGGGAACGCGATGGTGGGAAAGTTGGCCGTGACTCCCGCGCGCGCCAGGAAGCTAAGTCCGATGCCCACAATGATGCCGCCGATGGCCAGAAGTCCGGTTTCCCGCATGATCGCCGAAACGATATAGGTCTTCGATGCGCCCAGCGCCTTCAGGATGCCGATCTCGCGCGTCCGCTCCATCACCGCGAGATACATGGACTGGAAAATGACCAGAAAGCCGATGATGCAGGCGATGCCGATCACGGTTCTCAAAGCGGGTTCCAGACCCGGCATGCGGCTGGGCGTCATCTGCGAAAGCAGGTCCTGGATGGTCTGCACCTGATAGCCCGCCATGCCGGGGGTGCGTTGAATCTCCTGCTCCACCAGGTTGTCGTTGGCGGGATTGTCCAGCTTTAGATAAAACAGAGACGCCTTTCCCTCCGACCCGATCAACTGATCCATGGTGTCAAGAGGGATGAACTTGCGGCCACCCTTGCCATGCTCGACAATTCCGCTGATGCGGAACTGGTGGTTCAGGATGGAGATATGGTCCCCCACCTTATACCCTTTGCCGGTCCTGGCGAAGATGTCATCGACGAGGGCGTCGAACGGGTGTTGAAACGGGGTTCCCGAGACGATGACAAATGGCTTGAGCGCATTAAAGCTCTTGTAGTCGATGCCGTAGATGTCTTCGATGGATTTCCCGGTCACCAACTGTACGGTCACGGGGGCGGCAACGGTCACGTGGGGCAGGCGCGCCAGCACATCGGCAACCTTGGCGGAGACGGGAGCGCCGCTGACACCGACAAGGTAGGAAGTACTGGCTGGGCGAACGATTAAATCCGCGCCGATGCCGCTGGTGCGGGTCTTCTCGTTGTTCAACATTCCCAGCATGATGGCGGTCACCGACAGGATCATGACGACCTCAATGGCGACTGCCGTGAGGCTGAGCAGCGAACGCAGCGGGCGGTAGATCAGATTGCCGAGAATAAGTTTGTTCATAAGACTGCAAAACGCCTGGGCAAGCCAATGCGGATGACGCGCTGGCCCCGGCGAGAACTCAGTATAACGGGCGCGACCAAAACAAGGTTTTCACCGTGCCAAAATGCGACCATCCGGTGTGGGTTTTGTTTACTATAGGGGTACAGGAACCCTTTCCTGGTGGCATTTTGGACGATATTTTGATTTGACGCGGAAATAGAGCAGGCATACTCTGCAAGTACCGAATAACAAAAGACATTGGCAGGAAGAACTCCCTTGACTGCGAATTCCACCTCGATCGATCACTTTGGCGAAGCGCTCCGCTCCGAGCGGCAGAGCCGCTCCGTCAGTCTGGAAGACATTTCTCATACGACCAAGGTGACGGTGCGTAATTTGCAGGCACTCGAGGCCGACGCGTTCGATCAGCTTCCCGGCGGCATCCTCAGCAAAGGCATCGTTCGCAGCTACGTTCGCTTTCTGGGCCTGGACGAACGCGAATGGGTGGCGCGTTATCTCGACGCCAGCCAGCCAAAAACGGAAATGAGTCCGGCAGACGACAAGGACTGGGCGTCGTTTGCTGTCAATGTTTCGGCCACCCGGGATCATCCGTCTTCCAGCAGCAGGCTGCGCTGGGCCGGGGTGGTGGCGCTGTTGCTCCTGCTGGCCGGCTTTGGCTGGTTTGTTTGGGGATACGTCCATCAGCGCATTGCCGCCGTGCCCGGCGCTCCAGCCGCCAGTTACTCAGCCTCCGCCGTTGCCGGCGCCCCCGGCGGCAAAGCCGTCGCTCGATAAGCTGTACCGTTCACTGCGCGGTTCCGCATTCCATCCCTGCATCATGCCCGTTTGCTGCGGTTCAATTGTGCCCGGCGCTTGGGCATTTGGTAGCCTAATAGACAGCGGTTTTGGGAAGCGATCTTCTGCCGGGCGAATGGTTTGACGGCACCAACTAGATTTCCGTTTTTTTGAACCGCAACGCGCGCAGTGAAATGATTTCTGCAGCCGAGGAGGGAAGAGCTTTGCCAGCACGGGACCGTTTGTTGTTTACTTCAGAATCTGTGACCGAGGGCCATCCGGACAAGATGGCCGACCAGATTTCCGACGCCATTCTTGATGCCTGCCTGGCGCAGGATCCATACAGCCGCGTAGCCTGCGAAACCCTGACGGCCACCGGCCTGGTGGTAATCGCCGGAGAGATCACCACCAGCGCATACGTCGATTTTCAGGCCCTTGTGCGCGGCGTCGTCGCCTCCATCGGCTATGACAATGCTCTCTATGGCTTCGACTCCAATACCTGCGCAGTGATTTCGACCATCAACAAGCAGTCCGGCGATATCGCCATGGGCGTCGACACCGGCGGGGCCGGCGACCAGGGCATGATGTTCGGCTACGCTACCAACGAAACGCCGGAGCTGATGCCGATGGCTATTTCGCTGGCCCACAAGCTCGTCCGGCGTCTGTCGGAGGTGAGGAATAGCGGTCAGCTCAGCTATCTGCGTCCCGACGGCAAAAGCCAGGTCACGGTGGAATACGACGAGCGCGGCAAGCCGGTACGCGTGGACGCGGTCGTCATTTCCTCCCAGCACGCCGAGACGATTTCGATTGAGCAACTGCGCGCCGACATTCTGCAGCACGTCATTCAGGCGACGATTCCTGCCGCCCTGCTGGATGAAGACACCAAGTACCACATCAATCCCACGGGCCGTTTCGTCATTGGAGGGCCGATGGGCGACAGCGGTCTCACCGGCCGCAAGATCATCGTCGACACCTACGGTGGCGCGGGGCGGCACGGCGGCGGAGCCTTCAGCGGTAAGGACCCGACCAAGGTGGACCGGTCCGCAGCCTACATGGCACGCTACATCGCGAAGAACATCGTTGCGGCCGGCCTTGCCGACCGCTGCGAAGTTCAGTTGGCCTACGCCATCGGCGTCGCCGAGCCGGTCAGCGTGCTGGTCGATACCTTTGGCACCGGGACCATTCCCGCCGCCAAGCTGGCGCAACTTGTGCGGGCAAATTTCCGGTTGACTCCGCGCGAAATCATCGAAAGCCTCAACCTGCGCCGGCCTATCTATCGCAAGACGGCGGCGTATGGACACTTCGGGCGCACCGATCCCGACTTCACCTGGGAGGCGACGGACAAGGCCTCCGCGCTGCGCGAGCAGGCGGAGGTCAAGGATTACGCAGCGGCGAAGAAGTAGTTTTGAGCAGTAACAGCAAGGGCAGGCTCCGCGGGGCCTGCCCTTGCTGTTTCCAAACCCGAATGCTGCTGGTGCGCATTGGGAAATGATGCAGTCGCGGGACCTGCGTTTCTTCCGCCGCTACTCCGGAACCAATTCCGCTCTAATAGCCCACGTGATGCAGATACTCCACCGCTCCCGCGGCGAGCAGACAATAGACGCCGAACCAGTACCAGCGGCCATTTTCCAGCCATCGGCTTAACCACTTCAGCGCCAGCAGCCCGGCGAGAAACGCGAAAAGAGCGCCGAGAAGACTCGGTCCCCAGGCGGCGGACAAATTGCCCGCGCCGGCAAGGTGCTGCGCTTTGTTGAGCCGCCACGCTTCGCGGGCAATCGCCGCCGGGGTCAGGATCACGGCCAGTGCGAAGCTAAACTCCTCCGCCCGGGCTTTTGCAACTCCCAGCAGCATCCCGGTCGAAATCGTCGCGCCGGAGCGGGAGAACCCGCGAAACGGAATGGCCAGTCCCTGAATGACGCCAATCCAGCTTGCCTGTTTGCCGTTCAATCCGGTGCCGGGATCTTCCTGCTCGGCGGGTCGCGTTCGATTTTCCGTCAGGCCCGCGATCAGGATCAGAATTCCAACCGCCGCCAGCGCGGGTCCGATCAGGTCCAGCCGCCCGAACAACTGCTCGATCTGGGCGTGTTTGGTGTGCAGCACGACCTTCTCAATGAACTCAATCAGGCCGAACCCGATGATGCCGGTGAAGACGCTGGCAATGATTAGCTGGAGGATGATCGTTTTGAAGGTTTCCGCACTGCGGAAATACGTCCGGCACCACTGCCGCCAGAAATAGACGATGACCGCGAACATGGTGCCGGTGTGCAGCATAACCAGCAGCAGCGTCATTGCCGGAGCGGTAGGGTCCATCCCCATCAGTTTTTCCGCGACGACCACATGCGCGGAGCTGGAGACCGGCAGCAATTCCGCCAGCCCCTGAACGATCGCCAGAACAATTACGTGCCAGAGAGACATAGAAAATCCTGAGATCACTTTCTTTCAGAGAAAAGCGACGGGTACAGAGGAAAGCAGGTTCAAGCGTCAGCGTTGGACGTGCTCTGCCGTTGTATCGGCGGTGGACGAAATTTCCGCGGCTGCCAAGCGATTGCGATAGCTGGCGGCGACGAACTCGCGGAAGAGAGGATGCGGCTCCAGCGGCTTGGACTTGAATTCTGGATGGAACTGGCACCCGAGAAAAAACGGATGGTCGGGAATTTCGACGATCTCGACATAGGTGGCGTCCGGCGTGGTGCCGGTGATGCGCAGGCCGGCGCCGGTGAGCAGGGCTTCATACTCGCGGTTGAATTCATAGCGATGGCGGTGGCGTTCGCTGATTTCCGTGCGGCCATAGGCTGAGGCCGCCAGCGACCCCGCCTGCAACATGCAGGGCCACGCGCCCAGTCGCATGGTGCCACCCATTTCCTCGACGCCGGTCAGCTCGCGCAGCTTGTAGATGACGCGGTGCGGTGTCGCCGGATCGAACTCGCTGGAGTTCGCCTCCTCCAGACCGCAAACATTGCGCGCATATTCGATGCAGGCGGTCTGCATCCCCAGGCAAATCCCAAAGTAGGGAACGGCATTTTCCCGCGCATAGCGGATCGCGTTCAGCATCCCTTCAATCCCGCGCTTGCCGAAGCCGCCCGGCACCAGGATGCCGTCGAAGCCTTCCAACTGGCTCTCATAGCTGCGGTCTTTTGTCTCCAGGCCTTCGGCCTCGATCCAGGTCACGCGTAGCTTCAGATTCTGCGCCATTGCGCCGTGGACCAGCGCTTCCTTCAGAGACTTATAGCTGTCCTCATACTCGACGTATTTGCCGACGATGCCGATCGAGACTTCATCCCGCGGGTTATAGCAGCGGTCCACCAGTTCCCGCCAGCGGTCCAGCTTGGGCTCGCCCGCCTCCAGATGCAGATATTTGAGCACCAACTCATCCACTTTTTCCTGAGCGAAAACCAGCGGTACTTCATAAATGGACGGAACATCTTTCGCGGTGACGACAGCCTGCTCCTGGACATTGCAGAAAAGCGCAATTTTCGATTTCATTTCATGGGAAAGAAAACGATCGGTGCGGCAAAGCAGAATGTCGGGTTGAATGCCAATCGACAGCAGTTCCTTGACCGAGTGCTGCGTGGGCTTGGTCTTCAGCTCCTGCGCGGCGGCAATCCACGGCACCAGGGTCACATGGACAAACACCGTATTTTCGCGGCCCAACTCCTGACGCATCTGGCGAATCGCCTCCAGAAACGGCAGCGATTCGATATCTCCCACCGTGCCGCCGATTTCGACCAGCGTGACGTCAGTGTCGGCAGCCACCTTGCGCATGGCGTTTTTGATTTCGTTGGTAACGTGCGGAATCACCTGCACCGTCTTGCCGAGATAATCCCCGCGCCTCTCTTTGGTGATGATCTGCTCGTAAATGCGCCCGGTCGTCAGGTTGTTATCGCGTGACAGGCGGGCGTGGGTAAAGCGCTCATAATGGCCCAGGTCGAGGTCGGTCTCCGCGCCGTCGTCGGTGACAAACACCTCGCCGTGCTGGAAGGGCGACATGGTGCCGGGGTCGACGTTCAGGTAGGGGTCGAACTTCATCAGGTTGACGCGCAGGCCGCGGCTCTCCAATAGGCAGCCAATGGAAGCGGCGGCCAGGCCCTTGCCCAGGCTGGACACAACTCCGCCGGTGACGAAAACGTATTTTGCCGACATAGGCGCGGCTCCTGAGACTGGTTTGGACGATGGGTCGTACGGGGTAGGCACAATCTATTTTCGCAGATGCGGCAACGGGAGGGAAGAAAATTTACGGGGCCGCGGCGATGATCGCGCCACGGCCCCGCTTCGTTCTGGGGAAGGACTACGGGAGGACTGAACTTCCCCCTCAGCATACTCGAAATTCGAGCGTGGAAAACCCGGCTAGAAGTTGAACTCTGCTTTCGCGGTAATTGCCCTCGGCGGGACGAAGTGCGTGCCGCTGAATGTCGACAGGAAGTTGTACAACGCCACCTTGTTGGTGATGTTTGTCACCGTCAGGCTTAGGTTGGTCTTGTAATGGGAACCGCGGAAAACATTGTCCCACCCTGCATCCATGTCGAACAGATTGCGCGGAGCCACGCGCGGCGGGTTAGTGGCCGAATCTTCCGTGCCCGCTCGTGGAATGGTCACCAGAGACGACTTCAACTGCGCCGGCAGACAACTGGTCAGCGGAGTCGACAGCATCGCCGCCACGCCGTTGCAGCTTAACCGAATCTGCTGCTGCTGATCCGCCGTAAGATACGTCAGATCGACCGGAACGCCGGGCGCGGTCCCGAACGGCACATCTCCGGCCACTAGACCGCTGTCGTAACGCCAGGTAAACCCGTACCACGGTCCCGTGGCTTTCGGTTGATATTGCAGATGGGTGTTCTGCTCAAACACCTGGTCGTGGTCGATCAGAAACGGCTGCAGACCGGTCGCGCTGGTGTTGTCATTGAAGATGATGCCGCCCACTTCGGGCGGATAAAACAGCGAATGCGAGTGGCCCATCACGGAGAACGCGGAAAAGCCGTGCACCGGCGTTAACGACACGCGCAGCCCGCCGCCGGTGATATTGGACTTCTTCCATTGAATCGGAAACGTGAGCGGCGTATTCAGAATGACGTCGAAGTCATAGTCGTCTTTCGTGTGCTTCCAGAAATACGAGCCGCTGACCAGCACATATTTTCCAAACGCCTGCTGGAAGCTGAGGTTATATTGGTTCCGCGACGGAGCATCCAATTCTTCAACGCTTATGGGGCGGATCGATAGAATGCGCGCCAGCGCAATATTTTCTGCGCAGCGCGCGAACTCCAGTGTGCCTGACGCAACAGGGCAAGCCGAGGAGCGGCACCGGACCTGGTGAACGCGGCACACTCGCGTCGCCAAAAAACAATTAGCGATTTCCGGTAAACAACTTCAGAGGGATGGCAGCGGCCATCGCTTTGTAGCCGGCGTCGTTGGGGTGGAGATGGTCCCCGGAGTCGTATTGCGGCGCAAACTGCAAGGGATGCTGCGGATCGCGCACGGCTTTGTCGAAATCGACCACGCCGTCGAAGACATGGGTGGTGCGAATCCAGCGGTTCACCGCCTGCCGTATCCCATCGCCGGCCGGAGAATAATACCCGCAACCCTTGTACGGCGTCAGCGTCGCGCCAAAGACCAGCATGCCATGCTGGTGGGCCTGCATCGCCAGTTGCGTCAAGCCTGTTTCGAGACGCTGCGCCAGATCGCCATAGGGCTGGTGGTCGCTGGCAAAGCGGCCAATATCGTTGATGCTTTCCAGCACAATCATGTACCGGGCTCCGCTGCGCGCGACCACATCCCTGTCGATCCGCGACAGGGCGTTCGGCCCGTAGCCGTCCAGCAGCACGCGATTCCCGCTGATTCCCACGTTGACGACGCCCAGTACGCCCGCATGTTCCGTACCCGGATCGCTCGCCAGCCGCCTCGCCAGATCGTCCGGCCAGCGGCGATTTTCGTCTGCGGTGGAGCGCCACCCGTCGGTGATGGAATCCCCGAACGCGATAATCGCGGAATCCCCTGGCGAATCAACATCCACGCCGCTCAAGAAATACCAGGAAGGTTCCGGCCAGGATTTACCGGCGAGACTGGGGGCGTTCACGACATTGCCAGTCGCCGCGTAGGAAGTCTCCAGGGCGAGTTCGTGCTCCGTCAAACCCATGGTGTGATCGGGTAGATAGATGCTGACAGAGAGATTCGAGAGCGCGGGAACGTTAAGCGAAACCGGGTCGCTGACAATCGTTGCGCCGGGAGCAATGACGACCGATCCCAGATGATGAAATGTCAGCGTGCGATCGGAGCTGGCCTGGATGCCGCCGTCCTCCGCCGCGCCGGCTTCATTGGTCGTGGAGCGGGTGCTCAACGCAATGTGCGCGGCGCCGATATGGAGCGGCTCGGCGCCGAAGCGGTTCGAGAACCACACCCGAACCTGCTTGCCGGCGATGCTGGCATGGACAATCTCCCGCAGTGTTTTGCCGGAGAAATCCGGTGCGGTTCCGTGGTGAGTCGGCATCATTGCCGCGCCCCAGGTCGCCACCCACGGCGAGCGGGCGCGGTGATTGGGCCGTGCGGAGGCCGCCCGGCAAACCGGAGCTGCGAACAGTAGACCCACGCAGATAGCCGAGATGGGTCGCGAGACAAGGCAAACGCGCAATTTGTCGAAAAAAGTCATCGATTCTCCGGGAATTTTCAGCTTTGTAGCGGCTTTGGAAGTGCTGCGCCTGTCCAACATCCCGAATGGGGCGCAGCCAAACGGCTCGAAATGGCAAATCTACTTTTGCAACGTCATATGCTTCGTCGACATCCTCCGCCGCGAGTCGTTTGTCATCCTTCTATGAAAGAAGGCGCACCTGTCCAGAGGTAATTTGCGAATAGTTGCCGACAGACTTCTATTCGTGCTCGTGGCACACAAGGGGGATACGAATCC